>Ga0302241_1001380_pt1 | contig 17878 bp, 21 predicted proteins | sample AAG_UR_Arg_MG_FD_193532 | JGI IMG/M metagenome (GOLD analysis project Ga0302241, IMG submission 193532) | Enriched activated sludge microbial communities from anaerobic digester in WTTP, New Holstein, Wisconsin, United States - AAG_UR_Arg | ecosystem: Engineered > Bioreactor > Anaerobic >... | reverse complement strand
CACCGCACGGCTTCCGGCGATATACGCGATGTGGAGGTATATACCAATCCGGTAACCGTCAAAGATAAAATTTATATACAGTCTGTTATAGTTGATATTACAGAAAAAAATCTTACTTACAGCCAGTTATTCAGTTCAGAGCAGAAATATCGCCAGTTGTTTAAAAATATGTCGGAGGCCTTTGCCTACTGTAAAATATCAAACGAAAAAAACTCAAAGGCTCGCGATTTTGAAATAGTCGAAGTCAACGATGCTTTTGAAAATCTATTTAATGTAAGCGCCGCCGAGATTGTTTCAGATAAATATATGAAATCGTCTTCCCGCTTAGCTGAATTAGTCGAAGCCGTTTCGGAGCTATTAGAAGCTGAAACCATTTTCGGCAGTCCCGATCAAACATGTAAATTTTTCCAAACATTGAATAAGTGGCTTAAAATTGTTCATTTCATCCCCGTTCCCGGATATTTCGTTTTGATGATAACCGATGTTACAAGCCAGAAATTGTTTGAAAAGTCTTTAAGCGAATCGCATCAGTTTTTAAAGTCTGTTTTTAACAGTCTTCACATATCTTTAGCTGTTTTAGATGAAAATGGAATGATAATTCAGTTGAACGATTCATGGAAAAGGCATGATCATAATTTCGGTTTGCTCGGGCCTAATTGCCGCATCGGCATGAATTATTTTGAAATTTGCGATGAAGTCAAAAAAAATAGCGGCGATGATATCGATTTAGCCAACGCGGCGGCGGTTGTTAAAAATTCTATCGACGACACGCTTTCAAGAAAAAATATTAATATAACAGATGAAATTGGCATTGGCAACAATTATTTCAAGTTTACCGCCAGATTTTTTGAATGGCCCGAAACATACAGAATTATTATTGCTTTTGAAGATATCACATGCAGCAGAAAATCAGAAGAAAAAATAAAAAAATTATCGCTTGCAGTAGAGCAGAGCCCGGCGGCGGTTGTTATAACCGATTCTGAGGGTACGATCGAGTATGTCAACCGCAAGTTTTCGTCATTAACCGGATACAGCTTCGAGGAGGCTGTTGGAAACAATCCGCGTATTTTAAATTCCGGATATCATAGTAAGGAATTTTACTCTGAACTGTGGCGGATAATTAAATCCTGCGGCGAATGGCGCGGCGAATTTAGAAATAAGAAAAAGGACGGCAGCCTATACTGGGAACAGGCGTCGATAACTCCGATAGTGTCTGGTAGCGGCGTTATAACGCATTTCGTCGCTTTGAAAGAAGATATAAGCGTTAGAAAAACTATCGAAGAAGAATTGAAAAAGTCAAAAGAAGAAGCCGTAAGAGCGCGTTTAGCCGCCGAAGACGCGAGCGTGGCCAAGAGCCGTTTTTTAGCCAATATGAGCCATGAGATAAGAACTCCGATGAACAGTATAATAGGCTTTACCGATATGCTCGCATCGAGCGGGCTGACCGATGAGCAAAAAGAGCTGCTCGATTATATCAAAACGAGTTCAGGCGCGCTTTTATCATTGATTAATGATATACTCGATCTGTCAAAGATAGAAGCCGGTAAACTTGAAATAGAAAGCGTGGAATTCGATCTTAATTCGGTGTTAGAACAGGTTATCGGCATTACGCGGGCGAGCGCTTCCAAAAAAAGAATTAAATATAGCTATATGCTCGATTCGGCGATTAGCTTTAAGGTTTTTTCAGACGCTTTCCGGCTTCGCCAGGTTGTGCTCAATCTCGTAGATAATGCTATTAAATTCACAGGCACGGGTAAAAGCGTTAAAATTTTTATATCGCTTGAAGGTTTTGAAAAAGAAGACGCAGTCATTAAATTCCTTGTATCTGACGAAGGTATCGGCATACCGGCGGATAAACTCGATACTATTTTTATGTCGTTTACGCAATCTGATACTTCGATAACCAGAAAATACGGCGGCACGGGCCTCGGGCTTACGATATCCAATCACATTATCAAGCAGATGGGCGGAGACGGAATTAAAGTAACGAGCGTTGAAGGCCGCGGCAGCGATTTTTCTTTTACCCTTAACTTGAAAAAAGGTTCGTCCATCAATTACGAAGGCTTAAAATATAATGTCTCTAATGGCATAGAAGGCGCTTCCGCTCATAAATACGATATTCTTTTAGTGGAGGACAATTCTTCAAATATCGCGCTTACCACAAAGATTTTGACTCGCTCTGGCCATAATGTTGCCATCGCCGTTAATGGCGAGCAAGCCGTTAAAATGAGCCAGCAGCAAAAATTCGACCTGTTGCTCATGGATATTCAGATGCCGGTAATGGACGGGATCGAAGCCACTAAGGCTATCCGCGGCCGAGGCGATGCCGTGCCCATAATAGCGATGACGGCCTCCGCCATGAAAGGCGATTACGAAGCGTGTATCGAAGCCGGGATGGACGGTTATATGTCTAAACCCATTAACATAGCAGAAATAAACGGCGTAATAAATAAAGTTTTATTAAAGGCTAAAGACAAAGATAAAGATAAAGTTAAAAACAATAAAGGACAGGCGCCGTCGAAAACGGCCGCCGAAAAACCGGGCGCTCTGCCGAATATATGCGAGAAAAGCTTGGAAGCAAAAGCGGCCGCCATTGAAAAAAAGATGCAGCCGTCCTCAGAAAGCGAGACGAAGGTATTCGATCCTCAAAAATTGATGTTTAATATGGGCAATATTAAAGAACTCGCTATTGATTCAGTTGATATGTTTTTAGAATATTGTTTGCCGTATTATCAAGAAGTAAAAAATTCAGTAGAAGAAAAAAACGCCGATAAAATCAAGCGGGCGGCCCATAAATTCAAAGGCACGTCTTTAAATGCCTGCGCGATGAAAGTGGCCGCCGTTTTATTAAAAATGGAAGGCTGCGCTAAAAATGGCGAAATAAAAGAATGTGAAATTTTATTTGAAGAGCTGGGCCGCGAAATTGAAGCTTATAGAAGTGAAGTGAGTATGCAATGCAATGTAATTTCAGAAAAAGCATTTTTCGACCTTAGGCCGCATCGAGACTGATTTTATTGCGTTTTTTTTATGAAACTGCTGCAAAAAAAAACTTACCGGTTTTTCTGGTTTTTGACGAATTTCTTTCATTAATTTCAGAAATTTTGTTTTAGCGGTCTGGCTGGCGAGGTCAAAAGCCTTGATTAAACAGGACTTAAACGATTTTAAAGCCAGCTGAAGATAACCGGCAATACTGGAACTTCTTTTAATAAAAACAAGATTTTATAGGCTTTTTCAATACTCTTAATTAGCCAGGCAAACAAAATACTTTTAAAAGCCTTTTGATGTCCCTTTAAAAATATTTATTGAAATAATTGCTTTTTAAAGATTATTTTTGTATAATACTAAAAAAAAGGAGAGTATTATGCTGGCATTACAAAGTATAAAAATATCCAATTTTAAGACTTTTAAAGACTTTTCTTTAGATTTAAAGTCTTTTAATGCGGTTATAGGCCGTAACTCTTGCGGGAAATCAAATTTTGTTGAGGCATTAAGATTTATCGCTAATATTGCAAAATATGGTGTTAAGACAGCCGTTATGATTTCCGGCGGAGCAACAAATATTCTAAATTCCGGTATGGGTAGGCTTAAACCGCTGGAAATAGAAATCATTTCAAATCCGAGCATGGCAATATCTGCTGCAAAAAAGTCTTTTATAACAGGGTTTAAATATAGCGTAAAACTTGATTTTGCCAAAAATAATGTTAATTATAAATTCGAAGAGCATCTCAACATATCTTTTAAAGGTGAAAAACTTTATAAAGCCGAATTTGTAAATAAAAATCAGATAGTAACTGTTAATTCAAATATTAAAGCCGAAAAAACGATCGAAGATTTCGAAAAATGGGATGCCTGGGTTTTTCTTTTAAATATTTCCAAAAAGAAAGAGTGGGCCACTTTTAACGACACTATTTTTAATGATTTTATGCTCAAACTAATGCTCGGCCAGATAAAAGATTTTTTAAGTGGCTTTTCTATATTTAATTTTAATCCGGCATTGGCAAAGAAAACAATTAAAGTGTCTGGAAACATAAGATTAAATGATGATGGGTCAAATCTTTCGGAGGTTGCTAATCAATTATTTTCGAACGATAAAAAACATGATTTTTTGGAGTTTATCAATGTATTTGCTCCTGAAATTAAAGACATCAAAATACTAAATTTAGCTGATGGTTCCGTGCTGTTGAGCGTTAAAGAATTGAACTCGAATAAATATATTCCTTGCAGTTCACTTTCGGATGGAACTATAAATTCAATATGCTTGGCAGCGGCTTTATGCAATAATAAATCAAATTTTATCGCATTGGAAGAACCCGAAAAAAACATACATCCTCGTTTAATGTTCAGCCTTGTAAAGTTGCTAAAAGATCAGGCCGAACATAAAGGAATACAATTTTTAATAACTACGCATAATCCTGAGTTGGTAAGCCGATTAGAACTTGACGACGTTATTTTAATGTTAAAAGATAAAAACGGGGTTTCAACGTTTAAAAAGCCTTCTGAAGATAATTGGGTTAACAAAGTAATAAATGAAGAGTCACTAACGTTTGAAGACATTTTTAGACAGGAATTATTTTAACGAATTATGAAAAGCATTGAATTATTTATACTTGTAGAAGGATATTTTGATAAACTTTTTTTCGAAACGGTTATTATGCCTGTTTTCAATGATAAAAAAGGGGCTAACGCTATAAAAATACTTGAATGTTCGAATAAAACTATCGAGCAAAAAAGAAATATGATAGCCCATAACGATTATATTTTCATATCCGATAAAGATGAAAACGCTTGTATTACATCGGTTAAAGATAAAATCAAAAGCAAATTTAAAAGAAATGATGCCGATAAAATTGATAAAAGCAAGATATTGATTGTCGTTAAAGAAATAGAAAGCTGGTATCTTGCCGGACTTGACGGTACCAAATGCCGTAAATTAGGAATAAAGGAATTTAAAAACACTGATAATATAACGAAAGAAACATTTGAAAACTCAATCCCTGAAAGGTATAAAGGTAATAAAGAACAGTTTTATTTAGAAATATTAAAAACTTATTCCATAAGAACTGCCAAGTCTAAAAACCGCTCATTCCGTTATTTTTTAGAAAAATACGGCCTGATCTAATAAATTGCATTTTTCATTTTCCCAGCCGCCCGCGCTAAAAAATAGCCGGGCGGTTTTATATTTTTAACCTGAAAATCCTGTAACCACTTTTTTGAGTTCTGTAACCACCTAAAGTGGTTACAGAATAAATCTTTTAAAAATTACATAAATAACATTTAATATTGAATTTTACAAAAAAAATCTGTAAGAACTTCTGTAACCACCTTTTCAATAGGTGGTTACAAGATTGTTAAGTTCGAAAAAGTGGTTACAAAATCGCTAAAACCGTTTTAATTATTTGATTTATATTATATAAGTTTACTTTTATTGAATGTTATTAAATTATCAAAAAAATCTGTTTTTTGAGCATAGTATTCTAAATTATGTGAAATATCAACTAAGCCAAACAGTCGCAAAAAGTTCTGAAATATTAAATTCAACTGAAGATCGCTAAATATTCCATCAGGAAATATTTTTGATATCATTGGAAATGCTTTTATCATTTTCTCAATATAAAATTTAATTTTTCTTTTTTTAGAACCATAGTGATAATCCCTCTAAATTAATAGTTTCGCCAACCATCATTAAATGAATAACTTCGGATAAATCAGGACTTATCATTATTATGCTCTCCTTTTATCTGGCATTTCTTCATCATCAGGTACTGACCCACGTTTTAAATCTGATCTGCGTTTCTGTTCCTCAATATAGGCAAAGAGGTTATTCCTTTCCTGGTCGGACATATTGTCGGCCATGATGACAATCGACTTCATATGAGGCTTAGTTAGCATGGCTTTTAGTGCTAATATTTCATCTGATGTAAGCTCGGGCTTCGAAATGTCTTGATGATCCGCATCATCAGAATCAGGCAAAGGAATCGTAGCGGTCACTGGTCTTTCGACGTTCAAGAACATGGGGCCATCGCCAGCAAGAAGCCAGTTTATATTTACGTTTAATTGCCGGTTGAGTTCATAAAGAAATTCAGCCCCCATAGAAAACTTATTTTTTTCGACAGAACATATGAAACTATGCGAGGATTTAATCTTTTTGCCTAATTCATCCTGGGTAAGTTTTAATAATTTTCGGCATTTTTTTAGTCTTTCGCCAGGCGTTAGATTATCATCACTTTCATGACTTTTATTGTCGTTGTAAGGCTTACCATCACCGGTAAGTAACCAGTTCAAGTTAACGTCAAAACTTTGGTAAAACAATAAAAAAAAATTACCACTCGGCAGAGCCTTGCTTTGTTCAACTTCTGACAAAAATCCTTGATTTATTCCAGAAATTTCGAAAATTTTTTTCTGGCTAAATCCTTTGTCATTTCTAATTTTTAATACTCTGTCGGCAAAATTTTTATTTAGCATAACAATTTTTTTCTTGACTTTTGTTTGTAAAACAATTATAATTAAAATATAAACAGGTTAAACTAAAAACACGAAAACTTTACTTTAAAAATCAACAACCGTTAAACACTAAAAACGTATCGAGGTGAACACAATGAACAAAAAGTTAAAAAAACTACTCATCGATCGCAACATGACCGTAACGAGCTTAGCTAAAGAAATGGGCATAAACCGTTCGTGGCTAAGTTTGATTATAAACGGCCATTTTAAGGCGTATCACATCAGAATTAAAATTTCCCGCCTTTTCAACGTGCCTTACGAAGAATTATGGGAGTGCGATTCGGATAATGAACGCCAAGCAGCATAATAAAGTTGAAAGCGAGGACCTATGAAGTTTTTAAGATTTAAACAATTTTATATCAACCTCCAGTTAGTAAAACAAGTTGAACTCAAGGGCAATAAAATTCTTTTATATTACATCAACCAAACCAAGCCGTTTTATATGAGTTTTAAAACGACTCAAGAGGCCGCGTTTGAGTTCGACAAAATTGAGCACAATGTTTTAACTTTTTCAATATAATGAAAGTGAGGCATATCATGCAAATGTCCGTCCATCAATTTATTCGGCAGACCATCAAAAACGACCATAAGGCACAACGTACTGTAAAAAGAAGCAGAAAAATAGAAGCAGAAACTGCAATTTATGTTGTGAAGGAAGCCTTTTTAAACCGCCCCTTACCGAATCACATTGATTACAAAGCCGCCATTGTTAAAGTTGTAGGCCGAATATTAAAAAATACGGATTACGATCACCACGATTTAAGTGATGCTCTTACTGAATTTTTTCGCCAGGAAAACAATGACCGCAAACACTCCAACCCGTATTCTTAAGACTGCGAACAGCCATGAGAGTAAGATTGTCATTTTCTACTCGCTCAATGTTAAAAGTATGAACTTTATTTGAGTTAACATTGCACGAACCAGTCAATCGCAAGGCCGTGTGAACCTCTTTGGTATCCTTATTCATCAAAATCACATCATGCATAGTAATCCTCCCTAAATTAATAATTTGTTGAAAAACTTGAAAAACTTGAAATATTATACAACAAAAAATAATAAAAAGCAAATTTTTTTGAGGTGAACGTAATGAACATTAATTTAAACCGCATTAAATCGGAAATGAAGGCCAGAAAAATAACGAATGCGCAGATCGCCAGACAAACCGGCGTCACGTATCAGTGGGTTTCGATGGTTATTCATGGGCATTCGAAATCGCCCCGGATTAAAAAAGCGATCGCGGACTGCTTAGAAATACCTTATAACGAATTATGGCCGGAAGCGGCATAGAAAGGATAAAAATATGAAAAATGTAAAAGAAAAAATAACGAATCGCGAATACAGGGAATTGGCCCTGACATCTTTAAATGATGCCGGAAACGCCGTGGCGAACTTTATAATTGCCAAAACGCAGGACGATATACCAAAACGCTTAGAAAAAATCGAAAAAATGCACGAGTTGATAATGGAGTTAAACGCGCTGGTAAAGTAAAGCGGCAAAGTTTGAAGGTGAACGTTAATGCAGACAAAATATACAATAAAAGAAATAGCTAATTTATTAGATTTTCAAAAAAACACAATAAAGCTGCGAAAACACCGCGAGTCCTGGCAACCGTGCGGCATCCGTATTGAGAAGGGCCAGAAAACGCCGGAATACAGCTTGTTTGCAATCAGTCAGGACCTTCGCGAGAAATTGTTGGCGAAACTTTCGGTTGCCGGCGCCGAAGCGTACACCGGGAAGTCAGTTCAGCCGGCGGTTAAAACTCACTCCACCCTTAAAGGCGTTGCGGCCGCGAGCAAGCCTCCGGCCGCGGCGCCCCAAAAACTTGAATTAGTTAAGGCCGATCCAACCGCCGATCTAATTAAAACAGACGCCGCGCTGCCGGCGCTGACCGCCGTAAAATGCAAAAATATAGCGGAAGCGCCTGAACAGGCTAAAAGAATCGCGCTTGCTAAATACGAACTTGTAAAACTGCTGCTTGGCTACCGCGAGGCGCATCCGCTGGTTAAAAAAGGCGATTGCGACGCTAAATTTCTCGCCGCTTATAACTCCGCGGCGGCCTACACAATGATATACGGAATAATCGGTGAGGTTTCTATGCAAACGATATATGGATGGATGAGAAAACTCAAAGAAAATAAAAACGATTACTCAGCGCTTGTTCCCGGCTGGTATAATCCGGCCGGCCAGCCAAAAATACCCGAAGAAATACTTAAAATAATAGAACCGCTTGTTTTAAATCCTAACAAAATGAATATCGGAACGGCTTTCCGCCTTACTAAATACGAATGTAAGTCGCGCGGCATCGAGCTAAGCGTATCAGAAGCCACCGTGCGCCGCTATTTCGATTGGTTCCAGAAATGGAATTATGATACATGGATACTGGCGCGCGAAGGCGAAAAAGCCCTGAAAGATAAAGTCGCTACATTTATAACGCGCGATCCCGCGCTGCTTGATGTCGGCGAATGCCTCGTAGCCGACGGCCACAGGCTTTCGTTCGAGGTAATTAATCCTTTCACCGGCAAACCATGCCGCGCGATGCTGGTGGCATATATCGACTGGAAAAGTTACGCGCTCTGCGGCTATGAAATTATGCTCGAAGAAAACACCCAGTGCATAGCCTCGGCGCTCCGCAACTCGATAATACACCTCGGGAAAATACCGATGGCGGCTTATCAAGATAATGGAAAGGCTTTCCGGTCGAAGTTTTTCAATAAAACAACGGATTTCCGCGAATGCGGCTTTACAGGCTTATTCGAAAAGCTCGGCATTAAGCCGGTATATGCGGAACCTTATAACGCCAGGGCTAAAATAATCGAAAGATGGTTTTTGGAATTTCAAGAAACTTTCGAACGGCTGCTGCCAAGCTTCACAGGCGCGAATATCAACGATAAACCGGCATGGCGTATGCGTAACGAGAAGTTTCATAAAGCCAACAGAATAGGCTTTACCCCCACAATCGAGCAGGCGATCTCATATATAGAAAAATGGCGCGCGTTTCATTACGCGCAGCCGTGCCCGCATGTGGAAGGGCGCACCATAGGCGAAGTTTACGCCGCCGGCCGGGGTCCCGGAGTGGACGCAGCCATGCTCGATGACCTTATGATGGTTGAAAAGACGGCCACGATATACCGCAATGGAATAAGGTTCCTCAGCGAGTATTACTACGACGAAGTGCTCTACGGATATAAAGGCGAAGCTATAATTAAATACAGCCTTTTTGACCTGTCGCATATCAAAGTGTATCTTACCGATGGCCGCTTTTTATGCTTAGCTAAGCGGAATGAAAAAATACATCCGCTCGCGGCGATCAGCGGCAGCGTGCAGGATGTTGAAACGCTTAAAGAGTCAATAAAGCGTCAAAAACGCCAGCTTAAAGATACGCGCGCCCATGCGGCGGCCACGGTTGAAACGTTCCGCAAAGTGGGTTCGGATATCGAATGGAGCAAGCAGATCGAGGCGGAAGAAAATCGCGTAACGGCGATAACCGGGAAATCGCATACCGAAGAAATAGCGCTGCCGCCGGAGGCCCCGGAGGAACCGCCATTGTTCACTTCGTACAGCGAAAAAGAAGAATGGGAATACGAGCAGCGCATGAAAAGAAAAGTCGGTTAAAACCATAACGCCCCCTTGTGATGATTGATAATTTAATATGCGGAAAAAGATTTTAAAAGCCATTTATTAAATGAATAAACAGGCCTTAAACGGCCATTAATATAAAGGAGTGGAGTAAATGTTAAAACAGGCTTTAAAAGATGTGATGGAGGAGCGGGGAATATCTCTCGGAAAATTAAGCATGGCGCTTGCTATTTCTACCTCTGCACTGAGCCAGTGGCTAAACGACGCCTACGCGGGCAACGTAAACAAAATTGAAACGGCGGTCAAAAGTTTCCTGGAACACGAGCGCGAGAAGTTGAGCGTTAAAAAAAGGAACTTTAAATTTGTAGCGACATCGACTTCAAAAAGAATTTTTGAAATTGCCAGGCTATGCCATATAAAGTGCAAGCCAGGCGTCGCATACGGAAATTCAGGTATAGGAAAAACGACGGCCGTAAAGGAATATGCCCGTAAATATCCGGCCACGATTTTAATCGAAAGCGATCAGACATGCACGCTAAAAACCATGCTTAGTCTTCTTAACCGTAAATTAGGTTTTAGCGGCATAGGTTCGACAAATTCGCTTTTTATGGAATGCGTAGAAAAACTGAAAGATTCGGACAGGTTGATAATAATAGACGAAGCGGAATATTTAACGCCGCGCGTGTTAGATCAGTTGCGCAGGATATACGATCAGGCCAATATAGGGATTCTCTTTATCGGGATGCCGAGGCTGATACATAATATACGCAAGCTGCGCGGCCCCTTCGAACAAATTTTCAATCGCGCCGTCGGTTTTGTAGCGCAACTGGATATCCCTAAATTGACGGATTTTGAGTTATTACTTGAAACGGTGGGCGAAAACAAAGAGCTGGCTAAACAATACTATGAATCCAGCCAGGCAAATACGAGAATATTTGAAACATTGTACGACAGATGCTATGACATGGCCGCGCTTAACAAAAGACATATCGATGCGCCTTTTATAAAAAGTGTAGCTGGTAAAATGATGTTAATGCAGTAATAATAATCATAAAATATTGAAATGAGGTGGTCAGGATGAGCATTAAACCAATGGCGGACAAACAGCAAATAAAGATAATCCATATCTTAAAGTCGAAACTCGCTCTGACGGATGAAGAATATCGCGAGCATGTCGCGCAGTGCAATCAACGCGGCGTTAAGTCAAGCAAGGATATGACGCGTGCGGAAGCGCAAAATCTTTTATGGCGGCTGTCTTCGATGGCTAATGGCAAAGGCATCAAATGGACTAATTGGAATGGCGGCGGGCGCAAGAAATACGATGATTTAGGCGTCCGCGACGAGCGCGCGACGCCGCTTCAGATGAGAAAAATAGAGGCTATGTGGAAGGATGTATCGTATATGACAACCGACGAGGCCCGTGAAACGGCATTCCGCAAATTTATGGAAAAGCGGTTTCATGTGTCGGATATACGCTTCGTCACACAAGCAATGGTACGCAAGATAATAAAAACGCTCGAAGCGATGAAAAGTTATAAGGAGGCGGCTTAATTGGCTTTTAAAATAAGTGAAGTGGTAACGCTTAAAGCAGTTAACGCCGATCGCGAAGCCTGTTACCTGACGGTGCGCGATTCCGCGGTTCGGCCTCAGACACATCGAATAAAATTAACGCGGTTTCTTATGAATCAGATAGTTAAGTTGAAAATTGGTCAGCGAATAAGGCTTGAAGGCGAATACGAAATCAATGCAGCCGATATTAAGTATAAAATAAATAGCGTAAAAAGCGAGGAGTGAGAATTTATGATATTGACGGTATCTTTAAAGCGCGAAGAAAAAGAAACAATAAAAGCGATGAACCAGAGCATTATCGGCGCGGAAAAATGGGTCGCCACCAATCCGATCCTGTCCGACGAAGTGAAGGGCTTTTACGAAATGATGCGCAATATCGTCGGTCAGATCGCGCGGCAGGCCGAAAAATACGACGATATGAACAGCCAGATAAGCGAAAGCATAAGAATAAAAGCGGCGTGAAAAACAAAATTGTAAAATCAAAACTACAGGAGGAAAAGAAATGAAATCATTATCAGAAATCGAAGCCCAGGCCAAGAAATATTCGGAAGCTAATAATGAATTAGCCGGCGTTATCGAAGACATGGAAACCGAAATCAATCGCGTTAAAAATGACTATTTGAAAAAGTTGCAGCCGCTCGCGGATACTGTAAGTATCGAAAAGTCACTGCTCAAAGTTATGATCGATGAAAGCCGCCTGATTTTCGTCAAGCCGAAAACATATGTTTTTCATGGCGTTAAAGTCGGCCTTCAGAACTCAAAAGGCGGTATCAAGGTTCTCGATGAAGCAAAAACGATCGAACTTATCAAAAAAAATATGCCTGATATAGCGGAAAATATGGTAAAAACTTCGGAATCATTAATAAAAGAATCGCTAAAGCTCTTATCTGAAATCGATCTATTGAAAATTAACTGTCAGAAAACACCGAGCGTTGAAACCGTTTTAATTAAATCTAATCGCGACGAGGTCGAAAAGTTCATCGATGCGATGATTAAGGAAAACACCGAGAAATTAACCGAGCCGCTGGAGCGCAACGAAAGCGAGCGTGAAGCGGCGTAATGAAAGCTAAGATTATAACGGGCGTTACCGGCGACGTCTTTTTATATGTCGATTTGAGGCCGCGAAAACATCTATGGGTGCAATTCGAAGCAAATGAGGTTATACAGATGCTCGATGAAGTTAAAAAATATCTGGATGAGTTATCTCTTGAACATTGGGGTAAAGATGAATACGAGATAGCCGCCAAAATAGGGTATTCAGTCGAAGCTAAAAAAGAAGCCGAAAAAAAAGCGCGATAAAAACTAAAAATATTGAAAACTATAAGGTAATCGGTTATAATTAAATAAAGACATAAAAGCGAAGAGGGGGCGCACATTATGGATTGGATTAGAAAAATCCATAATTTAAAGGACATACTTGACGGCGATCCTAAAGATATCGCCGAATGCTGTGGAACCGAAGTTTTAATTTCATTATGGGAAAACTTTCCTAAAATGAGTCTATACATATCGATGGGTTCTATAAAAAAAGCGCAAAAGCAGTATATCCGCAAATTCTTCGACGGCACTAACACACGCAAAATCGCACGAGAACTTAATGTATCTGAAAGGTTCATTTATAAGGTAGCCGCCGGCGAAGATTTCGAAGACGAAAACGCGCATCAAACGGCGGATTTATTTGAAGAAAAACGAGACTGACCAAAAACAAAAAGCCCCTCTGCCTACCCTGGCAGAGGGGCTTTTTGTCTTTAAGCGCGTCAGTAACCGGCCAATGCCTGGGTTTCGATGGTATCGGCCGCGATAGCGTGGATTGAGGTTACTTTAGTTTCGAAGGCGACTGTGCCGCCGGCCGGAACTTTGTAGCTGACCTCCAGCGTGGCCGGGGCGTCAAAATTAATATATACCGGGCACGTGCCGGCTAAATTAGTGAAAGACCAGCGGCGGGCGCTCGAACTGAAAGTTAATACGGATTCCGTGTCGGGCGCGAGAGTGGCTTTTTTAAACTCAGTGGTCGCGCAGCCGGATACGGTTTTAAGCGCATCGGCGTCTTCGTCAAGAGTAATGTTTAACACCTGGTCCGTTGTTTTAAACGACGATGCCGTAGCCGGCGCGAACTGGAATGCAAACATGCACGCTATAATAAGAATAAGCGCGATTAACGAGGGGATTAACGTTTTAGACATATAATTCACCTCCTTACATTAAAATGTGTTTAAGCGCGTTTTAAACGCTATTTGTTTAGCATGTAAAAATCTATGAACCTTCGTGTTATGGTATTAATTAAATCGTTATCGGTTATTTTTAAAAACGGCCTGGCTGGCATTTTAATTTGATAAGCCCCTATAGCCGATTTCATTCCATAGCTTGCTTTTGTATTGTTTTTAGCGAATAAAGTTTTGCCCTTATGCTTGCCGCTTTTATATTTTTTAAAGTGAAGAATATTTGTATGTACCGGAATGTTTATAGTGCCGCCGAATTGATGAATGGCCGCGTAACTCAAATTTGTTCCGACGACGGCTTGCGTTGCGTCCGATTTTTCGGTTATCGATCTTCTTAGCGCACTTCTAAATTCAAGTATTTTCGATTCCGCCGTCTTTTTCTTTTTGGCTTTATATTTAGCATAAGCCGAACTTAATGATTGCCAGCGCGGCCGGCCCTGCTGTTCAAAGTTTTCTTCGACGGCATCGTGCATGTCGGCGGCTACCTGCCGCATTAACGGCCTTAAATTTTTGCCGCGCTCAACCATTGATGCCATTAAATTTTGAATTTTTTCAAGATATTTCATATCGATTTCTATCGGCTGCATATATTACCTCGTAACTTCGTTTAGAACATTAAAGTTATAGTCTAACAGCACATATTTTTTCCAGTTTTCAAATATGCCCGCCGCGCATTCCGAATGGCTTTTATAAGGCCCGAAAAGGCCCCAGTTACCTATATGATAGTATTCGCCCGTCATAGTATCCAGACAGATGCAGACAGCGTGCCCTTCCTGCTTGCCGTCTTCTTTATCGTGATAAACCATTAAAATATTCGAATCGAGGTCATAACGGACCAACCGGCAAACATACAGGCAGAATAAAGCCCAATCGTCACAATCGCCGGCCTTGCGCCAGGCGAAATATTCCGGATGCATGGCGAAATCGATTTTGCCGTCGTATTTATAAGTGAAATTCCTCTGGCAGTAGCTATTCAAGACTGTTAAAAATTGGAAACGGCTTATCAATTTGAGTGTAGGGCTATCAAAAGACTTACTTATATCAACAGTATGCCCGATAATTTTATTGCATGAATACTGTATATTTCGAACCCATTTTTTAAATAAATATTGCATGACGCCTCCTTGACTTTGTTGCTATTTGTGTTATAATTAAATTAAGGTTCCGGTTAACGCGGTGAATCTCCCGGCCGTGCTTCCATCGGTGTAAACTGGTGTTAGAGAGCTTCTGGAGGAAAAAGGGAGGCCTCCCCGGGACCTTTTTATAATTCGTCTTTTATTATAATTACACCCGGTTTCCTTCTTTTCCGCTCTATATCAGCCATATTTGTTTTTCTGAACGATAACATAAACAAACTTTCTCTTGATTCTGTGGCTTTTAAGGCGATATATAACAGTCTGTCACCGCCTTTTGCATAGGCCATTGTTAATTCGCCGTCTTGCATTATGGTATCCGCATCTTTGAGTAGATTCTGTATATTTTGATAATCCTGAAAGCGAATTTCAGGATGTTTATTCAGATTTTTTACTAAAGTGTCGTTAGATAAATAAATGGTTTGTGATTTAGTTTTTAAATCTCTTTTTGCGTCTTCACCTAAAATGGCTACTGGAAAGTCGTTTTTGATTTTTCCTTCAAAAAACATCTTAAACGGCACGCTATTAATTAATTCTTGCACGCAATCTTTCGCCTCGGCATATCCATATTTATCAAAATTAGGCATATATCCGGCTTCGCCGGGATTATAATTCCATCCGGCGTCCGGAGCCATTCGCACGCCTGTTTTAGGATCGATGTAACGGGTGATTTCAGCCGGGCGGCCGCCGGCGCTTTGTGTAATAGTTTCAAAATCGGCCGTTTTAGTGGTTTCCGGCGTTATATTCATGCCGGCGAGCTGCCCGGCGCGAAGCGCGCGTATTCGGCAGCGGCAGTTGAAGCCGTTCGGCGGATAATGCGTTTCCCAAAAAACATCGTCATATCTGAAAACCTTTCCATTAAGCGCGGCGTGCTCCGGCCGCGTCAGGCCGTCCATAACGGCGAGATATTGCCAGTATGGCCGATCATCGGCATTCTCTATCATCTCGCGGTAGCGCCCGGCCATATAAGCGCTCTGGATGTTAGTCTGGTATATGGTTTTCAATCGATGCGGGGTCATAAAGGTTTCTTTTCCTTCTTCGTTTACGATACGCCCCCAGAAGCCCTTTTTAATTAATCGCGGCTGTATGTTTTTTTGAAATTCCTTGAATGTCAACCCTTTTTCTATGGCGTTAAGAACTTCGTCACGCACGCTTTTTAATACATCGAGCTTTAAAACGCGCGACATAGTAAACGCTTTTGCGTGCGCTTCCTGCCATAGTGAGTGCCAGTCGGAAGAAACAGCAATCCCTTTCGAGCCGAAATATTCTATTACCTTTTCCGGCGGCAGCTTGCAGGCGTATGACAGGTCTATATTTTTTAAATCGGCCATATTATTTTCCTTCGTTTTGAACGCTCGCCCGCCCCATCAGGTCGGAAACAAATATCATCTTTGCCAGCGATTGCTGTATCTGGTCGATATCCATATCAGGATAGAGCGCGGCCAGTTTATTCTGAATATCATTGTAATCGGCCCCGGTGCGTATCATGTCGAATATCGGGGTCATAACGCCGTCCATTTGCCTTTGAAGCGCGCCAGGCGTGAGCGAGTCGCTCAAATTATCTATTTTCCGCTGGTCTATAAATGGTGGTTTTTTTTCCTGTTCGGCGAACTGTTTTGACGGTCCCGGCTTTAACGCGCCGGCTAAAATTTCGCCGATATCATTATCGACGCCTTCACTATCTCGTTGATAAGCCGCCGGGTCGGTAATTTCAAAGTCTTCTTCTTCAAAGCCATAATTTTTAACATAATATTGTTTGCTGAATTTAACGCCTGTACGGCTTAATATTTCGTCACGTTCCGCGAGCGCTTTGTCAACATCTTCCTCCGTCCATAACGAAAAAACCGGCTCGATTCCGTCGTTAAAATTAAGCTCGCAAATCCAGCTTATTAACTGTTTAAAAGTGTTTTCAACGAGTCTTTTATCGGTGTTTAAAAAGTCGCCGCGCACGTCGGCGTGAACTTTTCCGAGCGCCTGTGAGCCTACTTTTCCCTGTTCAGTAGTTAAAGTCTGGCCGAGAATAGCTTTTGATATTTCAGTGTTGCACGCCTGAATAAGTTCGTGATATACCTGCGCATTGGCGCTTTTGCCATCCGCGTTTAAAAATTCGACGCTCGTGTCGTCGGGCGTTACTAATATAGCGTCCTGTACGGCATTTTCAAGACTGATTTCTAATTTATTGATATCGGTGTTATCGGTTCCGCGCGGTATTTTTGCCCATATTGTAGGCATTCCGTATTTTTCCGCGAAAATTACCCAGAATTTTAAGCCGCCTTTTTTGAACGTGGCCGGCCATAAAACGGATGACATAATGCGGCGTCCATAAGGATTATTGTACGTCGCGTCGTGTTTCGGAACGAGGAATTTTTTATCCGGCACGGCTTCGCCGTCGTATTTTTCCCTGGACTTAAAAAGAAGCGAATTATCTTCTTCTTTAAAAGTAAACCATTCAGGCGGTTTCGCTATAATGTTGGCTGGAATAATATATTTGCCCTGTTTTTTCCATATAATTTCAAGCGGCTGAAAGCCGTAGTAAGGCGTATTAAGTATTTCGGCGACAATCGTATATACGTCGATATCTTTGAATATTTCTTCAACTAATCCACCCTGCTTCGATTTTTTCTTTTCCTTGCGGTCGATTGACCACTGCATTGATAAAACGCCATTTTTGCGCGACTGCACGCAGGCGGATACATGCGGATCATACATAAGCTCGCGATAAACCTCTATATCATTGCCCTGTTTTTTCAGGATCGGGTCCGGATCGGGCAGGTAATGCAAAAAGGCAGTGAAATTATAGGAAGTTTGCCGGGTAGCTATTTCATTTGAAAGTTTTCGATTGTTCAAATTGCCGTCCAGTTCAATGAAATTGTATTGAT
>Ga0302241_1001374_pt1 | contig 17950 bp, 15 predicted proteins | sample AAG_UR_Arg_MG_FD_193532 | JGI IMG/M metagenome (GOLD analysis project Ga0302241, IMG submission 193532) | Enriched activated sludge microbial communities from anaerobic digester in WTTP, New Holstein, Wisconsin, United States - AAG_UR_Arg | ecosystem: Engineered > Bioreactor > Anaerobic >... | reverse complement strand
TCATGAAATTAACTTAAAACTTCCTTTAAATACGCCATCTTTTTGTCCTTCGGAGAACTTCGTTTTTCCGTAGCCTTAAGGCTGTTTTACTACGTTTGATGGTAGATTGGTATAAGATATTTTAAAATATGTACTTCCTATGTTTTGATTAGTAATGGTAATGTTTTTCCCTCATGGAAGATAAACTCTTTTAAAGGAAAAATAATATTATTCTCGAATAGATATAGTGAGAAGTGAAAAGTGAAAAGAAGTGAAAAGTGAAAAGTGAAAAGAAGGGTACATATACTTTAAGTACTATATATATTATCGTCTCACCTTTCACCCATTCATCCATTAGAAAGGAAGATATAAATGGTAACTGACCATATAGTAAAATTGCGGGATGCCCGTGAAGTTCTTAAAGAAATGAGTTTTGAAACCCGGGAACTTCAAAGAGGTTATGCTAACAGGGTACTAAGGATTGACATTACAAAAAATACTGTAGAGTTTCTTCCTGTCACAGAGGAAATGAAAAATCTGTGGACCGGAGGGAGAGGTTTTGATCTGTGGCTTATGTTTAAGGAAATTAATAGAAATACTAAATGGGATAGTCCTGAAAATCCCATATGTTTTTCAGGAGGACCCCTGGGGGGAACCATATCTTTCCCCGGTTCTGGTAAAACGCTGGTTACAACCATATCACCCCTTACAGATTCTGTTATGGACTGCAATGTAGGTGGATATTTCGGCCCTTATTTTAAGTTCCTTGGTTTTGATGCCCTCTGTATAGTCGGTAAAGCAGATGATTATATTATTATAGTCATAGACGGAGTAAATAATAAAATTTCAATTGAAAAAGCACCTCTTGAAAGTAACGATTCCCATGTGATTTCAGAAGAATTGACTTCTATGTATGCAGATAATGAGCTGGATATGAGAAATATCGCAGTTGTTTCATCAGGAAGAGCAGCAGAATATGCCCGTATGGGAATATTGAATTTTTCCTTCTGGGATTGGCGACGTGGTATTGCCCGTATGAAACAGGCAGGAAGAGGCGGTATTGGCACAGTATTTCGAAATAAAAAAATGAAAGCCCTTGTAGTAAAAAGTCTTCCTCTTAATCCTGCATGGAGAGTTGTAGAAAGTAAAATGGCAAAGACTTTCACAGATAATATATGCACATCTCACTGTAAAACAGATAGAGAGAGAATCTGTAAAATCATTGACAAATGGAATAGTAATCCTGAGTATATACTGGAAATGATGCAGGATATACAGAAGATGGAGCGTTATATTTCAAAGACTGCCATTGATGAAATATGTAAAAAAACAGGAATGTCGAAGGGACAGCTTTATCATATTGCTACCTTCTATAAAGATTTTACCCTTAAGCCAGCGGGTGAAAAGGTCATTCAGGTCTGTTTTGGAACAGCCTGTCATGTAAAGGGAGCGTCGAAGTTACTTGAAACTCTAGAAAAAGAACTTGGTATTAAAAACGGAGAAACAACTTCTGATGAGAAATTTACTCTCGAAGCTGTTCCTTGTCTTGGTTATTGCTCTATTGCCCCTGTTATAAAAATTGGAGAAGAAATTATAGGAAATGTCCGGCTAAAAGATGTTTCTAAAATTATTTCTGAGAGGCGTGGTAAATAATATGACACATTTAGAAACAATAGAACAAAAAGTTCAGGAAGAATTTAAACAGTATAAAGAGATGCTTATGATATGTACAGGCACGGGATGTGTTACTGTAAAAAGTTTTAATGTCCGGGATAAACTTTCTGAAGAAATAAAGGCAAAGGGCCTTGAGAAGGATTATCTTATAGTGCCTACAGGATGTTATGGTTTTTGTGCCGCAGGTCCCATAATAGTAGTTCAGCCTGAAGGTATATTTTATCAGAAGGTTAAAGAAGAAGATGTAAAGGAAATTGTAGAAGAACATCTTATTAATGGAAAACCTGTGGAAAGACTCATGTACAGAGACCCTGTAAGTGGTGAAATCAATGAGAAGATAGAAGATATAAAATTCTTTACGAAACAGAAACTTATTGCCCTTCGTAACAAAGGTCTTATAGATCCTGAAAACATAGAACATTATATATCCCGTGGTGGTTATAGAGAAATTCGCAAAATTCTGGAAGAAAATAATCCTGAAGGAGTTATAAATGAAATAATCGCCTCAGGTATAAGAGGCCGTGGAGGCGGCGGATTCCCTACAGGAGTAAAATGGCAATTATGTCGTAAAGCAGCTATTGAGAAAAAAGAAACTCCTACCGTCATATGTAATGGGCTGGATAGAACTGTTATTGAAACAGATCCCCATTCGGTTATTGAAGGTATGATGATAGGTGCTTTTGCTACAGGTGCACAGGAAGGTTTTATATATATCCGTAAAGAATTTGCCTTTGCTATAAAAAGACTGGAGAAAGCACTTGCCCAGGCAAGAAAATATGGATTTTTAGGTGATAATATATTAAACAAAAACTTTAAATTTGATATTAACATACACTTAAGTGCAGGTGCTTTTGTGTGTGGAGAATCTTCTGCTCTTATGGCTTCTATGTCAGGCCGTGTTGCAGAACCAAAGTCCAAGTATATACATAATGTGGAACGAGGTTTCCGGGATAAACCTGCATTGCTTAATAATGTGGAAACATGGGCGAATATACCTGTGATTATTGAAAAAGGCGCAAAATGGTTTGCCTCTATAGGAACAGGTGATATAAGTGATAATCCTCTTAAAGGTTCTTCAGGAACAAAGATTTTTTCTCTTACAGGGAAGCTAAATAATACAGGTCTTGCAGAAGTACCTATGGGCACTACCCTGAGAGAAATTATTTATGACATAGGAGGAGGTATTCCTGGAGGAAAAAAATTTAAAGCAGTGCAGATAGGAGGCCCTTCAGGAGGATGTATCCCTGAAAGTTTACTGGATATAAAGGTGGATTTTGATACTCTTACAGAAGCAGGTACTATAATGGGTTCAGGCAATATGGTTGTAATGGATGAAACAGCCTGTATGGTTGATGTAGCCCGTTATTTTGTCAATTTCCTCAAGGATGAGTCCTGCGGAAAATGTACTCCCTGTCGTGAAGGTCTTTATGCTCTGAATAACATTCTTACAGGAATATGTAATGGAGAAGGGAAAGAGGAGGATATGAAATTCCTGGAAGAATTATCTGAAACTATTCAGGAAACAAGTTTCTGTCAGCTTGGGGCTACTTCTCCCAATCCTGTGTTATCTACAATTCGTTATTTCCGGGATGAATACGAAAAACATATAAGAGAAAAAAAATGTCCTGCCGGTGTATGTAAAGCTCTTATTTCATACAGTATACTTGAGGATAAGTGTATCGGATGTACTATGTGTGCTAAAAAGTGTCCTGTTAATGCAATAACAGGTGAAAATAAAAAGGTTCATGTCCTTGATAAGATTAAATGTATAAAATGTGGTATATGTTATGATGTCTGCCCGGTTGATGCCGTGGAAAGAATTTAAAGGAGGATAAACATGGCCGAAAAGATTCAAATTTCAATAAATGATAAAATAGTTAAAGTAAATAAAGATACATATCTGTTAGATGCTGTTAAAAAGGCAGGTTTTGGTATTCCCACATTATGTTACCATAAAGATCTGACTCCTGACGGTAATTGCCGTCTTTGTACCTGTGAAATAGAAATAAAAGGTCGCAGGAAATTTGTTACAGCCTGTAATTATCCCATCAGGGATGAAATCAGGGTTTTTACTGATTCAAAAAGGGTTAAGGAACATAGAAAATTACTTATAGAAATGTACCTTGGCCGATGGCCAGAGGTTCCCATAATTCAGAAGATAGCAAAAAGACTGGGAGTAACAGAAAGCAGATTTAAGAGTTCCGTAACTGATGATAACCCTGCTGCCTGTATTCTCTGTGGTCGTTGTGTCAGAGCATGTAAAGAGTTTATGCTGGAGGAAATCCTCGGCTTTGCCGGACGTGGTATTAAACGTCATATGACTATGCCTTTTTACGAGGTTGACCCTCATTGTATTGGTTGTACCTCCTGTGCCTATGTATGTCCTACAGGAGCAATTAAGATAGTGGATGATTTAAATAATCCCTTTGACCCTGTAATGATTAGAAACCACGGTATGAAGATAAATGCTGAAATGGCTACTCTTGATAAAATACAGAATCGTATGCGTGAGGTTGGAACGGCAAATATAGTTGATGTAATGAATGCCTATGATTTATTACCTGTACATAATTACAAATTTGGAAGTCATCCTGAAACTTATAAGATTGACTCTAAAATGTTAAAGGCAAAATATTTTACCCAGGGCATGGCAGATGGATGTTGGAAAGGCTGTTCTATGGCCTGTGCCAAAACTGTGGATGGCTTTAGATTAAAGACAGGACCTTACAGAGGACAGTTAGTCTCTGTTGACGGTCCTGAATATGAGACTGCTGCAGGGGCTGCAAATATGGGTTGTTTTGATGGAGATTTTCTTGTAGAATTTAATTTTTACTGTGATACATACGGAATAGATACAATCTCTGCTGCTACAACAATAGCTTTCGTTATGGAAGCCTTTGAAGCCGGTATTATAACAGAAAAACATACAGGTGGATTAAAACTTAATTTTGGTGCACTTCGAGAAGTCCTTGAATTACTTCATCAGATGGCAGAGGGTAAAGGCTTTGGTGTGGATGTGGGACAGGGAATAAGATGGCTTAGAAAGAAATGGGTTAAAGAATATGGTGCAGATGAAAAGTTTCTTTGTGATATAAGTACCGAATCAAAAGGTCTTGAAATATCCGAATATATGACAAAGGAATCTCTTGCTCAGCAGGCAGGTTACGGTCTTGCCAATAAAGGGCCGCAGCATGATGAGGCATGGCTTATTTTTATGGATATGGTAAATAATCAGCTCCCTACCTTTGAAGATAAGGCTGAAGCTCTTTATTATTTTCCTCTCTGGAGAACCTGGTTTGGCCTTATGGGACTCTGTAAGATCATATGGAATGATATAGTTCCTGCAAATAACAAATTTGAAAAGGAAGCGGCTAAAATTCCTGAGCATGTAAATAACTACTTTAAATTTTTTGAAGGTATGACAGGGAAAGAATTAAATGAACAAAAGATGTTACTTCAGTCAGCTCGTGTATATAATCTGCAAAGAATAATGAATCTTATGCTTGGTTTTGGCACACGAGAGCATGATACAATGCCCTATCGTGCAAAGGGACCTGTTACAAAGGAAGAATATGTATCAAGAGCAGAGCGTTATGATAAACAGCTTAAAGAAATCCTGGGAGTTGATCCTGAAGGTAAATCTACAGAAGAGAAAATGGCAATTCTGCGCAAATATCGTGAAGAACAGTATGAAAAGGTAACAGATGCAGTATTTAAACGAAGAGGATGGACAAAAAACGGTGTCCCTACAATTGAAAGACTTAAAGAGCTTGGAATTGATCTTCCCGAATTGATTGAGATAATTAAGAATCATCAAGAATAGAAAAAAATTTGTAAGGGTAATGAGTCATACTCATTACCCTTTATTATTCAGGTGGAAATCGGAGATATTTTTATTTAACCATATTCTATGGAATAAGGTCAGAATTTGCCGTTAATATGTCAATATCTTCCGTTATAAAATCTTTATCCAGTGAGTCATACAAAAACGGTTAGGTCTGGAAGGAAAAGAAATGAAATTTTTGCCGTAATTATACAGGTTCCTTCGGAATTCTGTACTGAAGGCCTCTTGAGTTTTTGTGGAATCAACTTAAAACTTCCTTTAAATACGCCATCTTTTTTTCCCGTAGCCTCAAGACTGTTTTTACTACGTTTGATTGGTATAAAAGGTTTTACGGAATTTTTTGTTTCATAGAATTCACATATCTGTCTGTGATATAATAAATTATAACAGATAAATTATGGATTGTAATATAGAAAAAAATAAAAAATAATATTATGAAAAAAGATCTATTAAAGAGATATATTAACACCGGAACAGGAAGGTGAATTATGAAGGACTTATTTTCCCGCAATGTACCGGGTACAACGGAAATACTTCAAAAATCCTGTATTGGAATTGCAGGTTGCGGAGGTCTTGGTTCCAATGCCGCCATAGCCCTTGTAAGATCCGGTGCCGGTAATCTGATTATCGTAGATTATGATATAGTGGAGGAGTCAAATCTTAACAGACAGCAGTTTTTTTACTCCGATACAGGCAAAAAGAAGGTAGAAGCCCTTTCTTTTTATCTTAAGGCCATTAATCCCCGGGTGAATGTTATTTCTCATGATTGTGAAATAACACCTCAGAATGTGGCAGCACTTTTTGGCTCTGCAGATTTATTAGTTGAAGCCTTTGACAGAGCAGAAAGAAAGAAATGGCTTATTGAGAGCTGGTCCAGGGCTTTTCCCAATAAACCCATCATATGCGGAAACGGTCTTTCTGGCGTCGGCCATATAGAAGATTTAAAGATAACAAAGATAGGAAATATTTATTTCTGCGGCGATGGGAAAACTGATATGTCTATGGGTCTCTGTGCTCCGAGAGTCGCTATTGTGGCAAATATGGAAGCCTGTATGGCTATTGAGGTGCTGGTAAATTCATATAAATAAGCAGAAGAATAATAGGGAATTCATTTTTTAAAAGAGAAACACCTATTATTGAATTACTTGTTGTTACAGAAAAAATCTGAGAGAAGGCTTGATAGGAAAGTACAGGGGTGTAAGCTTTATTCTATGAAGACAGATCTTCAGCGTTTAAAAGTAAAGGGTGAACTTTCAAAGTCCACCCTTTTTCTCGAATACTTTTTGTATAAATTCTATTTTCCGTGTTTACCGAGATACTTTGCTACCCCTTCAAAATCAGGTTTCATAGCTTCTTCTCCCTCTTTCCAGTTTGCAGGACATACTTCTCCATGGGTATCTACAAACTGTAATGCATCAACCATACGAAGTGCTTCATCAATACTTCGTCCGAGAGGAAGATCGTTTATCAGGGCATGTCTTACTATACCTTTGGTGTCAATGAGGAAAAGACCTCTTAAAGCAATGGATTCATTAAAGAGAACTCCATATTCTCTGGATATTTTTTTATCCAGATCTGAAATAAGAGGATATTGAATATTTCCTATACCTCCTTTATCAAGGGGGGTAGATTTCCACGCCAGATGGGTAAATTCGGAATCTACTGATATTCCCAGAACTTCACAGTTTCTCTTTTGAAATTCACATAATTTTTTGTCAAAAGCGATAATCTCTGTAGGACATACAAAGGTAAAATCCAGAGGATAAAAGAATAAAATAACATATTTTCCCCTGAATTTTGATAAATTGATCTCTCCGAAGGTATTATTTGGCATAACAGCCTTGGCCTTAAAATCCGGAGCTTCTTTAGTTACTAAACACATAGTCTTCATCCTTTCATTAAAGCAAATTTTGTTAAAACGTATACTTATATTATATTTTTATAAATCATATGATATCCTTCTTTATAAATGTAAATAACTTTAGGAGGGTGTATAATTATTCTTTTAAATGGCCTATAAAGCTATCTATGTATATGGTGGCTTCTTCCCACTGAGTTTTGCCATTATCTCTGATAATAATATTTTTAATCTTTTCCATTATGTCACTGGTAAATTCTGAAGTATCTTTGTAATTCGGATAGGAACTTAAAAATTTTCGTATAGCTTTGGTAATAAGTATTGACATATTCATAGGTATATCGGAATTCCAATCATTTATTAAATCAACATACTCTTTTATAGTCATACTTATTCACCTGTTTAATCAATATAAATCTTTCTAAATCATTCTAATATAAAAACAAAAAAAATTCAAGTAAAGTTAATAAATTTATGAGTTCGATGATTATTTGTAAATAAAGGAACCTGCAACAAATATAAGAGACAGTAAGCCCAGAATAATACATAATATAGCCAGCCTGTGAAGAGAAGATTCATTTATAAGTCCTTTATAGAAATCTTTTCTGATTATAAACTTCGCTCCAAATATAAACCATATTACAGGGATTAATGTGGCTCCTACAGGTGCATTTTTTATGATAAACTGTAGCCTGCTCAGACAGAAAATAAGTATTGATATAATAATGAGATCAACTGTTAAGCTCTTTACAACTTTGTTTTTCATAAGATAATTCCGGATTTTAAATAATTTTATTATATATTATAAGGGGAAAAGTTGTTATTAAGCAAGAGGTCAGGCATAAAAAATAAAATAAAGCTCTCAGGAGCTTTATTTTATCAATAAAAAAATAAAACTTATGTTTTACTTTTCATATAACTCCCCGAGCTGGACTCGAACCAGCAACCTAGCGGTTACGATCTGACTTCAGTTACCTGAAGAGTCGGACTTTTTCTTTACCCGCCTATCTGATGATAGGGTAGGGTAGCGGGTGTAAAGTCTCTGCACTTGCCCTCTACCATTTTTCTGATAGATGCTAGCTCAAGATTGTCCGGTAATCTCATAACCCGGATTTCCTTGAATTAGCCCGCTTTTCACTCTAACATTTCTATTAGAGGCTGCTAACTTGGCATGAATTTTTCTATGGCAATTTGCACATAAGATCTATCAGCTTTTGCCATAAAATTTCCTCATACCACCGGCACAGCCGCTTGCTCTGCCAATTGAGCTATCGAGGAATTTATTACTTATTACAGCGGGGAAAATTATAACACATAAAAAAGAAAAAGGCAAGATTATTTCAAAAATTTTTTTCTGTATCCTGTATATGAATAGTAACAGCGGGATAAGAAGGATTTAAAAGGTTATTGAAGAATATACATTGAGGAATTTAAAAATAAATATTTTTTTTGAGAATAAAATAAAAGTTAATATATTTTGGAGGAAGTTTATGATAGATGATGAACTTTTAAAAATAATAGCCTGTCCCAAATGTAAAGGCGATCTGGAATATGTAAAAGGAGAAGAGGAATTTTTTGATTGTCATAAGTGTAAACTCCGTTATCCAATACGGAATGATATCCCTGTGATGCTTATAGATCAGGCTTTAATTTTAGAGGATAATACCAGATAAATCTGATTGAATGCTTTCTTGCAAATAGATATTAATTTTTGTAACTTTATATATTATTATAATAGACTTTTTTGAAAAGTTTTATAGCTATGAGAAGGGAATTATATGTCTGTTAAATATAGTTTAAAAGAAGCAGCAGGACTTATAGAGTGCAAGATAGATAAACTCAAAGCAGCTATAAAAGAGAATAAGCTTAAGGCAGAAAAAGAGAAAATTACTGATAAACAATTTAAATATTTAATAACAGAAGAAGAATTAATATCGTACGCGAAAAAGGCAGGTATTAAGTTGATTAATCCTGAGCTCAAAGAGATTTCTGATGCTTCAGATAAATCTAATGAGAAGAAGGGTGAAGTAAAAAAGCACGAAGAGAAGAAGGGTGAAGTAAAAAAGCACGAAGAGAAGAAGGGTGAAGTAAAAAAGCACGAAGAGAAGAAGGGTGAAGTAAAAAAGCACGAAGAGAAGAAGGATGAAGTAAAAAAGCATGAAGAGAAGAAGGATGAAGTAAAAAAGCACGAAGAGAAGAAGGATGAAGTAAAAAAGCACGGCGACAGCAAGCAGGAAGACAGGGAATATATAGATAAGAAAGTTGAAGAAAAGGAAGAAGATCTTCAGGAAAAATATCAGGATGCATTAAAAAAGCTCGTTTTAATAGAAGAAGAAATTCAAAGTTATAAAGAATTTAAACAAGTTAGTGAATATTTACAGAAAGAGCTGGAATTTGCTAATTACGATTTTAATGAGCAGGCAAAAGAATATGAAACTCTTCTAAGAGATTATGAAAAAATTGAATTAGAAAAGCATAAACAGGATCAAATTATTCTCGAAGCAGAACAGACTTTGCTTGATATGGTTGAACAGTATAAAGAACTGGCAGAGGATACCTATAGTAGGGATAAGAAAATAACAGAACTAAGCCATATTATTGAAGATTATAAAAGTAGATTCGGGCAAATAGGTGGCGAAATAACAAATCTGGAACAATATAAAATGTTAGAAGAGAATTATACTATAGTTCTGATGGAAAATGCTAAGCTTAAAAAAGAAATAAATGATCTGAAAGAATATATAAATTCTATGGAGAGTAAATTAAAAACTGAAGAGAGACTTTCTGTGGAAGACTTGAAAGAATATCAGGATATGAAGAAGAAATATCAGGAGACCCTGGAAGATTTAGAAATATACGGAGAAATAACAAAAAGATATCGAGAATCTCAGGAAGAGTTAAAAAATTATAATAATATAAAGAAAAAATATGAAGAAACCCTGGAAGATATGAAATTATATGAAGAAATCAAGAAAAAGTATGAGGAACTTCAGGAAGAATTGAAAGATTATAAGGATATAAAAGAAAAATATGACCTTCTCCAGAAAGATACAAAAGATTATGAGGAAATAAAGAAAAAGTATGAAGATATTGTTCGGGAAAATGAAAAACTTCATGGTGAATTAAAAGAGAGAATTCGACAGATTGGTACAATTTCTAATATTCATAAAGAGATTGAAAAGCTTCAGCTTGAGTTGAAATCTGCAAAAGAATATATAGTTTCACTTGAAGAACAGTTAGGTACCTCAGAAAAATCAGTTCTATCCAAAGAATTTTAAAGATATTAAGAAATCAGGAAATACTGTAACTACATCCACAGGTATTACTTTCCCATAGAGTTACAGATTTTATTTTAAATGGTTTATTGGAGAAAATCTCCTGGAAGGTTATAAAAAAATATTTTGACAGGTTTTCTGCTGTTGGATTAAAGGGTAAAACTTTGTTCAGAAATTCGTGATCAGGAAGGTTTTTTTTAATAATTTCTTTTACTTCTCCAAAATCTATAAGCATTCCTGCTTCATCAAGTTTTTCTCCTTCTATCTCTAGTTCTATATGCCAGGTATGGCCATGAATTTTAGCGCATTTACCAGGATAATTTTTTAAAAAGTGTGCACTATCAAAAGATTCTTTTATTATAAGTGTATACATTTATTTTTTTCCCCTTTTGTTTTCAGATATATAGATAATATAGAGATATCAGCAGGGGTTATTCCCGAAAGCCTGCTTGCCTGTCCCAGAGAAAGAGGTCTGATTTTATTTAGTTTTTCTATGCCTTCTCTGGATAATGAAGGAATAATATTATAATTTATATCATCAGGTATAAGGGTCTCTTCGAGTTTTTTCGTTTTTTCTATATAATCGAGTTCCTTCTTTATATATCCCTCATATTTAATTTCTATTTCTATTTGCTTCATAAGACTTCGGGAAAGATCCGGCCTTTCTCTGTCAAGTAGGGAGAGAGATTTATAAGTAATATCAGGACGTCTCATCAGTTCTTTTAAAGAGACGTTAAATGCTGGTTTTTGTCCGGTAATTTTCATAAAATTTTCTTTTTCTCCTTCTCCCAGACCAACCTTAATTTTCTCAAGTCTTTTTAACTCATTATAAAATTTTTCCATTTTCTCTTTATATTTTTTATATCTTTTATCAGATATGAGGCCGAGTTTATAACCTGCAGGAGTCAGTCTTTGATCTGCATTATCCTGACGTAACATAAGTCGATATTCAGCTCTGGAGGTAAACATACGATATGGTTCAGACGTGCCTTTGGTTATAAGGTCATCTATAAGTACCCCTGTATATGCTTCTGATCGTTTTAATATGAAAGGTTTCTCCCCTCTAATCCTCAGAACTGCATTGATACCTGCCATAATACCCTGAGCTGCTGCTTCCTCATAACCGGAGGTTCCATTAATTTGACCTGCCAGAAATAAACCTTTTATCTTTTTTGTTTCCAGTGTTGGATAAAGCTGTGTGGGATAGACAAAATCATATTCGATTCCATAGCCGTACCGCATTATTTCCACTTCTTCCAGACCTGGAATTGTTCTGAGCATCGCAAGCTGTACATCTTCAGGCAGACTTGTAGACATACCCTGAACGTAAATTTCATTTGTATCGAGTCCCTCCGGTTCAAGAAATACCTGATGGGAAATTCTATCAGGGAATTTAAATACTTTGTCTTCTATAGAAGGACAGTATCTGGGACCTATACCTGTAATCCTTCCACTGTAAAGTGGAGAACGGTTAAGATTATTAAGAATGATGCTTCTTGTTTGTTCATTAGTATAGGTGAGATAGCAGGATATCTGTTTTTCTGGGAGCACTTCAGGAGAATCAAAAGAAAAAACCATAGGTTCTGAAGATGGTTCCTGGGGAATAGTTCTGGAAAAATCAACAGTATTTTTATTTACTCTTGCTGTTGTTCCTGTCTTAAGTCTTCCTAATTCTAAACCAAGTTCTTTAAGAGACAGGGAGAGTTTATTCGAAGGGAATTCTCCTGCTCTGCCTGCAGGAAAGCTGGTAAGGCCTATATGAATTATCCCCCTTAAGAAGGTACCTGTAGTAACTATTACACTATTACCTTCATAGAAATTGCCTGTCTCTGTCACTACTCCAAGAACTTTAGCATTTTCTACAATAATTTCTTGTACCATAGCCTGTTTTAGATAAAGTCTCTCCTGGTTTTCGAGTACTCTCTTCATACGCTCTTTATATTTGAACTTATCGGCCTGGGCACGGAGAGCCTGAACAGCAGGGCCTTTACTCGTATTGAGCATCCTTATGTGTATATGAGTTTCATCTGTATTTTTTCCTATTTCTCCTCCAAGAGCATCTACTTCTCTTGCAAGATTTGCCTTTGCAGGCCCACCAATACTGGGATTACATGGCATAAGAGCTACAGTATCTATATTAATTGTAAGGATAAGAGTGATACAACCCATTCTGGCTGCAGATAGAGCGGCTTCACATCCAGCATGACCTGCACCTACAACGATTACGTCGTATTTTCTGGGATAAGTAATCATTTTTTATGCTCACCTCAGTAGTTTTACCATTGCATGAATAAATTTCGGGTTTCAGCAAACCTGAAACCCGAAATTCGACTTTATCTTATTCTACATGAAATTTACATGAGATTTCTTTGACAACTCCACTTTTGACAAATTCCATAGCCATTTTTATGGCATTTTTAATAGTTTTTGCTATAGCCCTTCCATGGGTAATTATACATATACCATTTATACCTACAAGAGGGGCACCACCGTGTTCTGTATAATCAAGTCTTTTCTGAGCTTTACTCATAATTGTTTTAAATTCTTCTGAAAAGTTTTTATCAGACCATATTTTCACTGCTTCCTGTTTTAGAAGAGTTACTATGAAATTAGCTACACCTTCACCGGTTTTAAGAACCATATTGCCTGTAAATCCATCACAGACAACTACATTGGCCTTATTAAATAGAAGTTCTGTACCTTCAACATTCCCTATAAAATTTATATCTGCTTTTGATAATAATTTATATGCTTTAAGGGTAAGATCATTTCCTTTGGTAGATTCTTCTCCTATATTCAATAATCCTATTTTGGGTTTTTCTATATTATAAGCAGTCTTTGCGAGTAAATCTCCCATAAGTGCAAATTGAAGCAGAAATTCAGGTTTGCAATCTTTATTAGCTCCTGCATCTAACATAATAACTGTCCCATATATTCCGGGCCAGAGTGTTGCAACAGCCGGTCTCTCTACACCGGGTATACGGCCTATCTTAAAAAGGCATGCTGCTACAGCAGCTCCGGTATTGCCTGCTGAAACCATGGCATCTGCTTCTCCTTCTCCAACTAACTGTGCAGAAACTACTATAGATGCATCTTTTTTCTTTCTGACTCCTTTAGATGGCGATTCCCCCATTTCTATAACCTCAGAAGCATGACGTACCTTAATAAGTTCTGTTTTGGGACAATCTTTAAGATATGTATATATCTGTTTTTCATCACCTACTAAAATTGCTTCTACTCCATATTCCATAGCTCCCTCTACGGCACCCAGAACAATTTCCTTTGGAGCAAAATCTCCTCCCATTGCATCAATGGCTATTCTCATTCTCAAACCACCTTCAAAGTTTGCTTTCATTAGCAAATAAATATAGAAATTTTCTATTCTCCATTTCTCCATTAATAACGTTAAATCCTTCATAGTGGAGAAATATTATAAGCTATCAGCTGAAGATTACAAATACTTACTCTCTATAATACAATTCATAACGAACCATAGATGAATGAAAAGTGAAAAGAAGAAATAATAATCGTTTCGCTTTTTACGATTTATGCCAAATTTCTATCAAGTTTACTTAACTAATCTATTTTGCCTGCCTCCTGATTTTCTAATTCATATAAAATAATACTTAAAGCCACAATACCTGCTGTTTCAGTTCTTAATATTCTTGGCCCCAGAGATACAGGATAAAGACCGGAAGATTTTGCTATTTCAATTTCTTTTTCTGAAAAATCGCCTTCGGGCCCTATGAAAATAAAGATTTTCCTGTTTTTAGTTGTATTTTGAAGAATTTTTTTTAGAGAATTTTGACCTGGATAGAATATAAGCCCTAAATCTTCCTTTTTTATATTACCAAGAGATTGTTCAAAGGTAACAGGTTCTCTTATATCTACAGGCTTTAGCCTGCCAGATTGTTGAAGTGCCGCTATAGATATTTTACGCCATCTTTCGAGTTTTTGTTTATGCACTGTCTTAATACTTCTGGAGGTTATAAGAGGTTGAATTTCCTTTACTCCCAGCTCTGTCCCTTTTTGAACTATAATGTCCATCTTCTGACCTTTTGTTAAAGCCTGGCAGAGACATACAGGTAGAAATGTTTCAACATCCGGATAAGTTATACTTAATATTTCCCCGGTAACTCTATTTTGATTTATATCTGTTGCTCTGACAGAATATTCTTTACCGGAATCATTAAATATTTTAAATATGTCTCCCTTCCTGCATCTTATTACCCGTATTAGATGTTTTGCATCCCCATCTGTAATGTTAACATAATTTGCTTTTATGTTTTCTTCTTTAACATAGTACCTTGGTATGCTCATTTATTTATTAGATAATCATAGGCACCTTTTTTCATAATGTTTACTGCAATTTCCTCATCACCGGCACCTGTGGTTAGAATAAAGGGTGTGTTTTGCAGAAGATCAATAATATCAAATACTGTACCATCAGGGAGAAGATAATCACTAATAACAATATCATAACTTTCAAAACCCGCAATTTGTCTGGTTTCAGATACACTGGATACTATATTATAATCATATAAAAGATTTTTTCTTTTAACCAGACCTTTAAAAACTATCTCATCTATCTCCTTATCTTCTATTAATAAAATTTTATGGTGATCTATCATTTTATTTTTAATATCTTCCTGATTTTAATTCTTTAATTCAAAGGATTTATTGGATTTGGATGATTATCAGGCGGAGGGTTAGGTTCATATGGTTTATTCGGAGTAGAACCATTATAAGGATAAGTGTATGCTGGTTGAACAGGTCTGGTGGCTTCTTCTATCTCTTCAAGATAATTCTCTGCTTTATCTTTATGTTCAGGTTTAATAAAGTTTTGTAAGGATAAAATTTTATTACAATATTTTTTCCCTTCTTCATAGCTTTTTTTTTCTTTATAATCGTATGCTTTCTTAAGATAATTTTCAGCATATTTATTAAGTTTTTCTTGTAACAATTTAAATTCCGAACTATTTTTATCAACCTCTGTGTAATATTCTACAGCCTTTTTAATATTTCCATTTGTATAATACTTATCTCCTAAGGTTATGCATAGTTTGTAAAATCTACTTTTTTTACTGGTATCACCATTTTTAATAATACTTTTCAGCAAATTCAAAGCTTTGCTATAATCTTCTATGGCTATATAGCACTCGACAAGTTGACTTTTTACGTGAGAAAGCTTAGTAGAATTTTTTGGAGACAGTGAAGCTTTTGCCGTCGTATAGTTACTTATAGCTTTATCGTACTCTTTTTGATAATAATATATATCTCCAAGTTCCAGGGATGCTTCTGCTTTAGCAATCTCCTTCTCTTTAAGTACTGTGTAAATTTTTATTGCTTCTTCGGTTTTTTTATAATTTTTATACTTTTGAGCTATCTTAAATAGATCTTCAATATGAGAATCATCTATCTCGAGTTTAATAATTTCATCTAAGTAATATATAGATTCTATGCTTTTATCATCTTTCTCTGTCTCAGTTAGTTTATTAATTCTTTTAATATAGAAATTAATTGCTTCTTTTTTGTTATTCGTATTTATATAGGACTGAGCTATTATTTTAATAATATCTGTATTTATATTTATAGAATCTAACTTAAGTTTTTCAAAACATTCAACTGCTAAATGGTACTTCTTTAAAGTATAAAATTTATTCCCCAGAGCAAAATATTTCCCATTAAGGTATGTCTCTATATTTTCATCGTTATTTTCTACGTCTTTCATAATATCAAGCTCTTTTTTAGCTGCTTCATAATATTGTTCATCTGTCATATATATATCCAGAAGTACTTTATGAAATTCTGGATTATTATTAATATTCAAAGCTTTTTTACAGTACTTTATAGCTGAGGGATTATTTTTCCCTTTTTCTTTTTTTGCCATATATATATAGTAGATTGGATTAATTGATGTAATATACCATATACTGCCTGTAATCAGGAGTATAAAAATAAGGACTATTCCGGCGATAATAAAAGCTATTTTATTAATATTTCTTCCCGAATCAGTTGTGAGTTCTTTAACGTCAGCAATTAAAGCCTGTGATGGGTATGCCATAGATTTAGTAGAATGAAGATTTTTCAGATTGACTGAGGTTTTATCTTTTACTTGTTGATCCGGTAATTGACTGGATTTAAGAGTCTGATTTTCTTTTAAGAATCCACTATTCTGTTTTTTCTTTTTCCTGACATTTTTATCTGACAATAAATTTTCAAGGGCATTTTCCATTTCTTCTGCTGTTTGAAATCTGTCATCTATATCCTGAGAAAGTGCCTGCATAACTATTTCTTCAAGTTCTTCCGATACCACTGGATTAACCTTGCGGAGAGGTTTAAAAGAAAATGGAACAAGAGGCACTTCGCCGGCTAATAAACAATGCATTGTAGCACCCATTGAATATATGTCAGAACGTGGTTCTGCTTTACCATAAAACATTTCCTCCGAAGCAAATACAGGTGTACCAATTGCTGTCATAGTAGTCTGTTTGTCAGGGAAAACCTTTCTTGCTATGCCGAAGTCTACCAGTATAGCTCTATTATCGGAATTCCGAATCATTATATTTCCAGGTTTTAAATCTCTATATACTATTGGCGGGTTTTGATTATGAAGATAATCTAAAGCATCCAGAATATCTATAGCCCATGGAATAACCTGTTCTTCCGGGAGTCCTACAGGAAAAGAAGCTTCCATAATGGAGGATAAATCATGGCCTTCTACAAAATCCATTACCAGGTAATATCGTCCGTGTTCTATAAAATAATCCAGTACAACAGGAAGATTAGGATGTCTTAGAACATGAAGAATTTCTGCTTCTTTTTGAAAAGCCTGTATCATATATTGCTGTTCAGCTGTATTACTTGTTTGAGAACGCATTTCCTTTACTGCACAATGTCTGTCAGTAAATCTCATGTCTACTGCCAGATAAATGGCACCCATACCTCCGGCTTTTATTTTACGTTTTATGGCATATCTTTTGTCAAGTACTACTCCACCTTTTAGAGCGCCGCTTTCTGTGAGGTTTACCACTTTATCCCCGCAACCTTTACAAAATTTGGCATCTTCCTTGTTCTGATAACCACATTTGTCACAGAATATCATCTGATTAAACCTCAAGGATTATAATTCTTATAATAAATACTTTTTTTTATTATACCAGAAAGCTTTAATTATGTATATACAGTGATGAAATAACTTTTTAGAATTATATTTTTTTATTCATACAGATTTATTTATAGAAGGAAAAGAATAAATTTTATTGAATTTTTTTATATAAATTTATTTTGAAAGGGAACCTCTGACTTTGAAAAAAAAGT
>Ga0302241_1001361_pt1 | contig 18090 bp, 19 predicted proteins | sample AAG_UR_Arg_MG_FD_193532 | JGI IMG/M metagenome (GOLD analysis project Ga0302241, IMG submission 193532) | Enriched activated sludge microbial communities from anaerobic digester in WTTP, New Holstein, Wisconsin, United States - AAG_UR_Arg | ecosystem: Engineered > Bioreactor > Anaerobic >... | reverse complement strand
TTCTTACTCGAGAATATGCTAAATATTTTTTATCTAAATATGTTGAAGACAATGGGCATTATAGCTTAAGAGTTCCTGATGGGTTTGTTCCTTATTCAGAAAACATTATTTTTTTCAATGAGCATCCATTAAGACTAAGCTTGCCGCTTTTTACTACTGCTAATTTTCAAAGTGTTTTCACCCCATTGTTTTTTGACGATTCATATACAAATGTGCATTTAAAAAGTTCAAGCTTTATTCTTAATTGGTGGAAAACACAGGCTGATAATAAAAATCAATTAGATATATTGTTTCCTTAAAACTTGAAAACTTGTTTTTTATATAAAAAATAATTAAAATAAATTAAAAATAATGACAAAAAAAGAAACTAAACTGAAAGTCGTCAAAGCTGAAGAAAATATCGGAAATATGGCAGATGAAGAAAATACAAATAAACCTACTCCTGAAGAAATAGAACAATATAAGAATGAATTTCAAGAGGCTCTTAAAGCTTTTTCAGAAGAGAAATGGGCCATTAGCGATAAAGGAAATTTTGCTGCAAACGATGTTGGCTTATTCATTGAAGATTTCATGAATAGATTTGCGTTTTGGTCAAAAAACGGGTGGATGGGAATGATAAAAATGTCAGAAGTTCTTCGACAAGCTATGTTATCTGCAGATGAAGAAACTCCTCTTTTGCTTGATTATCAGGCTCTTGAATTTTGCGCTTATATGTTATCTAATCCGGGTGGAATAGGTCTTGAATTAGCACTAGAATTTGAGAAAATTGCCGATAAGTTCTCAAAAATTGGAATTGTTGTTGGAGAAAAACTTGAAGACGCAAGAAAAAAACTTAAGCATGTTCAATATCTTCAAGAAAAATGGGCAGCAAGTGAACAAGGCTTTTATCTTGCAGATTTAGAGAAAAATGCAGATAAAGAAAATGAGAATGTTTCTATTGATGGAAACACAGTAGAAATAGATTTAACAAAGGAAGATAATTAAAATTTATTTATAGATATGTGCTAAGACTCAAGAAAACTTGAGTCTTTTTTTAACATATAAATTTAGGCATAAATAAAATATATAAAACAAAAAAACGTACACATGGCTACAACACCACAACAATTCTTTTCAAAAAACATGAAATGGTTTGCTTTAGCTTTATTGTTTTTACTTATGATTAAGAGTGTGCAAAGCTGCAACAGAAAAACTCTTTTGAATATGGGATCAAAACAATACATTGAGCAAATAGATTCTCTAAAAACTCTTTACAATAATTATTACAGGGATTCCCAGGACAGTATAAAGAAATTGAATTTCGAACTTAAACTTGCAAACGAACAGGTAAATGCTGCTAACAAAAGAGCTGAAGCTGTTCAATCTGCCGTTGAAAAAGTTCGTTCAAATACAACCATTACTGTTAAAGGCGCTGAAGAAGTTAAAGACACCTCTAAAAAATAAATACAATGAACGAAATTACTCCTGAATTAAGAGAAAAAATTGCGCTATATTCAAAACATTTGCATGAAATTATTCATACAGATATTAGCGATGAAATGCTAAATGCTGTCAATATCAAAAGTGTAAGTATGATTAATGAAGTCATGACTGAATACCCAGCTGAACCACTTTTAATTGTTAAAAAATTAGATGGAACAGAAGAGCGCATCTGGGGATTTGTAAAAATCCCAGAATACTTGAATAATCTCATAGATCAAATTGAAAATTCAGGATACGTTAAAATATAAAAATCATTATATGAATTTAAAAAATTTTAAAATTACAAACAAAGGTCTTTATTGGGGGCTTATTGTTACATTTGCCCTCCTATATTTGTGTGTAGGATTTGTATCAACTTTACACTCAATTACATTTTTCAACTTAGCGAATACTGTTGGCCTTGCAGTACTTCTTGGTATTACTTATGAAATTGGCCAAGCGTCAGTTTTATTTTCGATACTTATGACTAAGAATAAGGATAGATTTTTGCCATGGGCTTTAATGTTTTTATTAACTGCTTTACAAGTCACGGCGAACGTTTATGCTTCATTCAAATATATGGTTATGTCAGGATCTAATGATTGGCAATACTGGCAAAAATCAATATTAATAGGAGTACAAGCAGAAAATGCCGAAATGTATCAAGTAATTATATCCTGGATAGCCGGTGCTTTACTTCCTATCGTAGCTCTTGGTATGACAGCATTAGTAGCTCAAAATATTAAGTTAATGTCAGAAGAAGATGAAAAGAAATCTTTGCCTGAACCTGAAGAAATTCCTGAAATTGAAAAACCCTTAGAGCCTACAATTGTCAATGAGTATGAAAAAGATTATTTAGACGAAGAAATAGCATTAATAGAAGATGCAAAGCCTAAAGTTATTGATGAGCCTATACCCGAAAAAGAGATAGAAACAAAATTAGTCGAACAAATTGAACCAGAAAAACCTGTAACTGCTAAAAAACGAGGACGACCACCCAAAAAAGATGTTGTCGTTGAGCCAAAAAAAGAAAAGGAGCTCCTGCCAAAAGAGGACGTAAGAGTTCCAAAGAAAAGACGAACAGTTGATCCTCTTAAGAAAAAAACGAAAATAAAGAATCTTGACCTTAAGGAACTTCATAAACCTTCGGTAGGTGATAAGATTCTAGAATTAATCGAGAAACAAGAAAAAGATCAGATAAAGGAATCCATTATAACCGATAATAAAGATGTTCTCGAATCACCTGGTGTCTCTCTGGTGCCTCCTGAAATAGAGGATGCAATTCCTTATGTTGAAGGAGGAGTAGAAGTCTTAGATGCCAAGGCAGTTCCAAAGCCTGAAAACGAAAAAAAAAAACTAAAATCGGAAAAGTTTGGTATCCCTATTAGTCCCAAAGAACGCAAAAATTTCGATAGAATTTAACAAGAGGTTCTAAACCTCTTTTTTTATGAAATAAAATTCGTCAAATATTTAGATAAATAAATTAAAATAAATATGTAATTATGCCTATTGATCTTTTTAATCCAACATCAAATAATTATATTAATCCTGAATTACCAGAATGTCCTGGATCAGCTGCTGAAAATACAACTCTTGAATTCTTAAATGGAAAAAAGATTGGAGTAATTTCGGGAAGCGATATATTAGTTTCCATGGAATTAGGTGATATATCTGAAATTGTTACTGCGTGGTCTCGACAAACAAAAATCGTTGAATCTGGTGAAGTTACATTTATTCAGGGATTAACAAAAGGCATTTCAAATCGAACCCAAAGATTTTTATTCGACGGTTCAACTATATATAACGGTGTTGAACATGATTTATACATGAGTGCTAACTTACAAATAAACTATTATAGAAATTTTAGATACTACGATGTTTCATTATTTGTTACTAGTGATCCAGAAAATTCTATAAGATTTGAAAATGCGTTAAATATAGTCTTTGGAGAGAATAACATATCAGTTACTGCAACATACGATCCAAGCGGTTTAACATTTGTAGGTTCACCTGCTGGATATTCATTTGATATTACTTCAATAGATGTTAGTGTATGGTTACCTGATACATCAATATATGGAAGCCCAATGGTTGAAGATGTATCAGCAGAAATTCCCGCCTTTAAATATCCAAACACAGCAATGCTTGGATATGTTTTAAAAGTTACTTATCCTATCGATTCTAATGAATCTGATCGTTTTGTTAACATAAATCATATCCCCGATTATTTAACATATTACGTTTTAAATGAAGACTCTTCATGTTATGATAAAGATTGTGATGCTGTAGATGCTGGAATGAGTGGCCCAAGTACAGATACCACAATTAGTGCCGGAGATTATCTTAATTATGTTGATGAAAATAATTTATGGGAAAAAGTTGGGCCTGTAAAAATATGGATAAGTGTGCCTGATCCAGTTGATTCTAATGATGAAAATTTAATCACAGGATTTTATGTATTTAACCCTCATCCTTATCCTATTAAAATAGACTATATGGTATTTGTTTAAAAAAATTAGAATATGAAAAAGTTAGTTAGAGAAAGTTTAATAAAAGAAAGTTACGGGGCAGGATTCTCAATGTCATCAGGAGGATTTCGCGGAGGAATGGGAGGCATTACACGTGGAGGATTTGGCGGAGCTAATAACATGGGTGGTCCAAACATGATGTACACGTATGAAATTAAGCCCTTAAATCATTCTCTTGAACAAAGGCCAACAACAGCGGATATTGAAATTAATGAAATTAAAGTAGGTTCAATGATAACAGGCAATCCCGTAAAATCAAATGCAAACCCCGGAAACACAAAAATTAAAGGGATTGTACAACAAATAGTTAAAACAGATAATAACTCAATTAAATACTATATTGTTTTTGACGAAGCAACTGCAACTTCGGTTAAAATTGAACCTTTAAGCGCCCAATTAGTTGTTAATGCGCCAATGGCATCATATAATTCTGTAGAAACTAATAGATACAGGCCAAGAAGATCTTTTGTTAGAGAATCGATTTGCATAAATGAAACTTACGATATTACAGAAGCGACAACTGACGTTAAAGATAAAGTTAAAAATAGTCGTAAACTTCCTAAAGAAATGAAAGAAAAAATTTTTCCGTTGATAATGAAAAAGGGAATACACGGCACACAATATAAAAATGGTGTAGTTACACACTTAAAATATTCCAAATCAGGAGTAGGATTAGGTGCAGATAAAAACGGATTTTTTGTTTTTACACATAGAGCAAGAAGTAAATCATACAAAGAAATAGATAAAATTCCCGAAAAAGATATTAAATTCATAGAAAGTACAGGATAATTTTGTATAAAAATTTTCTCGATTAAGAAATATTATTTATATTTACAAAATTATAAGAGGTATAAAGCCTCTTTTGTTTTATGATTTTTAACATTAACTACATTATTAGGTACATTAGAAGTGAATATATAAAATAAAAATGAAAGATTTTAGAAGAAATGCGAATAATATGATAATATGTGAAGAGTGTGGTAAAACATTTAAACTTGTGGGTTCCTTAGCAAGACACATAAAACAATTTCATATTATTACTCAAAAAGAATATTTTGATAAATGGTTAAAAGAAGAAGGAGAAGGCGAATGCAAATTATGCGGAAAGGAAACTAAATTTATGAATTTTTCACGATATTATCAAACTACATGCAGTAAATTATGTAATTATAAATTACTTGGAATTGGTATGGCGTCTACAGAAAGAAGACAAAAAATTAAAGAAACTTGTTTAAAAAAATATGGTGTTGATTCTCCTCTTAAATCTTCTATTATAAGAACTAAGATAGAGCAAGAAAACATTAAAAATTATGGTGTAAAAAATAATTATCAGCGAAAAGATGTAAAAGAAAAAATCAAAAAAACTAAAAAGGAAAAATACGGTGATGAAAAATATCAAAATTGGGATAAACAAAGACAAACATGCTTAGAACGTTACGGAAACGAGTGCGCATTATTAAATATAGATATTAAGAAAAAGACAGCAGAAACTCTTAAAAAAAGATATGGAGTTGAACATCAATCTCAAAATGAAAATGTACATTATAAACAAATGAATAGCGGAAAGAAAATAAAATATTTCAGACAAACTGATTTATGGTATCAGGGTTCTTATGAATTAGATTTTTTAGAAAAATATTATGATATGTTTGAAATACACAGAGCTAATTCCATTATCTATTATTTAAATGGAAAGAAAAAATATTATCATCCAGATTTTTATATACCATCTTTAAATCTCATTATTGAATGCAAAAATTCATATTATGAAAAAAGAGATAAAGAAGTATTAGAAGCAAAAGAAAAAGCCACTATTGCTAATGGCTTTAAATATATAATGATAGTTGATAAGAATTATTCTGAATTTGACGAATTTTTAAGCCAAGGCACGTCAAATTTATGAATACGAACATCAAGTTTTTTGACGTGCACAGAATTTGAAGGAACGTTGAAAAGCATTATCGCGTCATCACCTTCTTTCCAATTTTCATATTGATGAACTGCTTTATCTATAAGTGCTTGATTAAAATGATCTTTTGCGCTCCAATTCTCAAGTTTTTTACGAATATTTTTTCTTATCCATGCTCCATGAGCCATTCTAATTACTTCATCGGGAAATAAGTATGTGCCTATATTCATTGGATTATAAATTCTTCTAGTAGGGTCTGTTGGTCCTGGAGCAGGTCCATTAAATGTATACGTAAAATAGGTTGAATGAATACCCGGAACAAAAGGCCTAAAGGGATAAACAAGATAATGTTCAAAATCTTTATAGTAATTAACATAACTCCAATATGTTATAGGCCACCCATTGGCATTAATCTGTTTTTTAACTTCTACGAATTGATCGCGATCATATATTTCATCTGCGTCTATGTTGAGAATATGTGAAAAACCTTTTTCCCTCATCATTGTAATCCCCATGTTTCTCTTATCTGTTTCTTGTTCTCTATGAGGTTTTCTGTAATCTCCTTGAAATTCAATTAATTCATCTATTAATCCTAATTTATGAAGTCGTTGAAGTTCTTCCATATCCTCTGGATCCATTTTGTTTCCACAGTATGAAACATTCTGATATATAGCAGCAACATGATCAACTTGATCACGTATTTCGCTTATTAACATTTCAAGAAGTTCAGAAGCATCGAAGCTGTTTATTGTTAGAGCTAATCTCTTGATTTTTCCCATATCTAATACGTTTTATTTTTTCTTTTACTTGTTAATTTTAAAAGTTCTTTATCTCTTTTTCGTTTTTTTCTATCCAGTTCTTTTATTTCTTTATTAATTTTTCTAATGTACATGATCATAACAACACCTAAAACAATAAGTGCAATTATTAACAATATCTCTAATGCTTTTTCCATGCATAGGTGTAATTTTTCCAAGTATATATCTGATCATAACAACATTCACATAATTGTCCTGCTCCTTCTACGTAATAACGTCTTTCATGTATAGGAGTGTTTTTTATATAAGGCGTTTCATTAAAACAAATAACACATTTTTCTTTTTTAATGCTAGCATCTATTGGATGCTTTTTTAAGTTTTCCATTTCATAATCATTATTTTTTAATGCCGGTGAATAATTCGGCTTTTATGCTTTTGTCTGACTTATAATTTGATAAAACAAAATCATCTATAGTAAGCTCTAATATGTCATCCAGTGACTTGAGTTCCTTTGTAATTGTTAGATAAGGTAACCTATTAGGCGTTCGTTTTAATTGCTCCTGTGCCATCGGAATATGGTCTAGATATAAATGGGTGTCTCCGCCTATCCAATATGCAATACCAGGAGCCATATTTGAAACTTTTGCTATAATTATTAACAATAATGACATTGAAGCCAAGTTAAATGGAACACCAAGAAAAATATCACATGAACGTTGATACATGTTTAGATCAAGGAAATATTTAGGGATATTGTAACAATCTAAATCTTCGTGCGAAAGAAAATTAGGTATATTCTCAGGTATTAAATTTTTTCTTTCTTCAAATGACATTGGCCTCACAATAAATTGATAAAGAAGATGACATGGGGGAAGTGCCATCTCAGGAAAATCTACTTTATTCCAGCTATCTATTATATGATAACGACTATAAGGATTGTTTTTTAAGCCTTCAATGACATCTTTAATCTGATCTACTCCATTTTGATTTCGCCATTGATAGCCATAGACTTTACCAAGATCACCAAGGTGATAATTCCCTATAACTTTAGAAATTAATCTATAATCTCTTCCTTTTTTAATAGCGTCTATGAATTCTTCTTGCGTTTCAAATCTATAAGGCAGTTCTTCTTGAAATCTTGATTCTAAATTAATAAATTCTTCATATTTTTTCAAATACCAACGATATGCATCGGATGACCAAATATTAACACCGTTATCAACTAAATATTTTATATTTGTATCTCCTCTTAAGAACCAAAGGAGTTCATGAATTATTCCTTTCAAAAACATCTTTTTTGTTGTTAATAACGGAAATCCCTCGCCAAGATCCATTCGTATAGTTGCGTTTGAAATACCTATTGTATTCGGCATGTTGGGTCTTCCTGATTCCTTCTCTACACCCTCTGTTAAAATTTTATCTAATAGTTCGAGATATTGTTTCATTTTATTTCATTTTTATGTGTCCATTTGCATCCATCTATTATTCTATTATACTGAATTCTTTTTCTTATGGTTTCAGATTTTATTCCAGTTTTTTCAGAAGCGTCTTTTAAAGATTTGAATTCATGTAATATTTTATCGGTGTTAATATCAATAACCAAAATAGGTTTTTTTAATTTTTCATGAGATTTAGCGTAATCTGTTTTTCTATTTTTAATAGATTCATACCACGATTCCCAATCTGTGTTATCTTTTATTTTTTGAAGTCTTACTGGATTATAATAATCTATTTTTTGACTTCTTTCTTTAAAATATTTTTTTCGTTCTTCTTCCGTTTTTCCTATTCCATTTAAGTGATCTGCGCGATTACTTTTATGGAAATTCGGATTTGAATAATTTATAAATAATGAAGTATCGCCTCCATCTCCTTCTTCGGGTCTTAAATTCGCCCATTCAGGAGAATTTACTACATCTAATTCATTACTTATTTTTATTCCTTCATTAATTAATTCCTTAACATTAGTTGTTTTAAATACTATTTCAGTTAATATGTCTTTATGCGTTAAATTATGTTTTTTAATATGTCTTAACCAAATTTTTCCACTTCCTTTATATTTGAATGGATCTTTTGTAGTTTTTCCTAAATATTTTAGTCCATGAGGACTTGTTTTAATATACAAATAATAAATCATTTTTATTTTATATATTCATAAAGAGATGGATATAAGTGGTACTTAATGTAAGATTTTCCCTTAAGATACATTTTCTTAGTTGTTAATAACGGAAAACCACCGCTAAGATCCATTTTAATAAAGCCATGTGATAATCCTAACGTTTTAGGCATATTAGCACGCCCGGATTCTTTTTCAACACCGTTATTAAGGATATTTTGTAATAAATCGAGATACTGTTTCATATAAACATAATTTTAATTTATATGAAGAAAATGTTAAGAGTTTTAAAATTTTGTTAAAAAATCATATTTATGCATTACTGATTTCTAACTTACCGCCGGTGCTATTATAGAATGTAAAATTAAATTCACCGTTAAGAAATCCTGCAGTAATTTTTTCTGCTATTTTATTTCCAATTGTTTCTGCCATTTGATTCCATTGTGCAGTTTGGTCCGCAGTTGATTGAGTAATAGTTCCACCTCTTGTTCCTGATGAAGTAGGTGCCGGGGCACTTTTTGCAGCTGTTGCAGCAGCAACTGAGAATGATTCAAACTTACTTACATCTAATTTACCCATCGATTCAACAAGCAATTGAACATTTTGGGCCATTGAACCTATAGACGCTGAAATTCTATCAATTCCATCACTGGATTTTGACATTTTATCTAACGTGTCTATAACCTTTGAGAAAGACTTAAGTTTTGTGTCTATTCTATCTGCACCAGTTAGATCAACTCCCTTCAATTGTGTTTCAAGACTAGATACGAATTTACTTATAGCTGTAACAATTCCCTTTGTAACAACATCAATTTCTATAGGTTTACTTCCCGGAATTATTTGCCCGTTAGCATCAAGTCTCGGTATTTTTCCATCTTCGCCATAATCTGCAAGTTTTTGAATTATTTCAGAGAATGCCAGTATTCCTGCCAATAAACCACTTTTTTCTCTTCCACGAGATTTCTTTTCTCCCATAAGAGCTTTAGTAAGTTTGTCCATTTGTGTACGGGAACTACCACCAATGTTAAAGTTAGGGGCTTCATTACCCATTTCAGTAGCAAACTTTGAAAATGCAGAAACTATGTTTTTAACAATACTTGTAATAGTTATAGGTTTATTCTTCAGTTCCTTAGGATCAATTATAGGATCACCTTTAGCGTCATATTCAATAAAGGTCATTTTTCCTGTTGCCCCTAATTCTGCAAAAGTTCGAAGTGTATCAGAAAAATCACTAATGCCTGAAAGCATACCTTTTTTGCCCATTATTGTTTTCTTGAAAGTATGCATACGTCTTCCAAGTTCACCTTCTCGTCTAAACATTGTTTCTTTACCTACTAATCCTTGAACGAATAGTGTAAATGCTTTAGTAATATTTGTAACTATTGTTGTTATTGGAACATGTACTCCTTGACCAGTTTCTTCATTTCTTACGAATATTTCACCTTTAGCCCCAAATTTTGAGAATGTATCTATTGTTTCAGCAAATTCTGAGATACCAGAAATTAATCCTTTTTTACCTACTAAGGATCTGCTTAATATTTTAAGAGACCTTGCCTGAGTTCTTGTTAAATTTTGTGTATTGTTAATTAATGAATTTAAGAATAATCCAAATGTATCTGCTATTGATTGGGCAATATGAGTTACATGGATTTTTTTGCTGTCATCAATTTTTGGCACTAAATTACCTTCAGCGTCTTCAATATATTCAAGTGAAGCTATTTCACCTACCTTAGAAAATGCTCTCAATCCTGACGCAAATTTTGACAATGAACCCGCAATATTACCAAAAATTTTAAGAACTCTTTTAACCCTTCTAAATTGGACAATATCTCCTCGATCTAAATCAAGACGATTGTCTTGAACAGTTGCATTTGGATCTCCTGTTATTCCACGAATAATACCGTTTAACACAGCATCTACCATATTTGCTATGTTTAATTTAAGAGCACTTGGTTCAACACCTTCCATAGCCTCTTGAACCGTTTTAATCGATTTCGCAGTCATGATTAATGCAGTAGAAACTCCAAGAAGAGTAACCGCTCCTATCAATGTAGGTGCTGAAACTACTGGAAGTCCTAAGCCCCAAAGTAGTCCCACAGTTGATAAAACAAATAAACCAAAGGTTCCTAAACCTGCAACTACATTACCCATTGTAGCTAAAGCTTTTCCTATTACGCCTCTATCAGTACCATCAGGTCTTTTATCAGTTCCTTTGCTGAACAATGATAAAAGAATTTTTGAAGAAAATGCAACGGCTAAAACTGCTAATGACATTAATCCCATTACTCCTGCTATTGTTGCTGCTGTATCAGTTCCAGTAGTAATTAATGGCGCAGCTGCACCTAATAATGCAAATACTCCCACGATACCACCTATAACAAGAAATACTGATGCAACTCCGGCTGTAGCTCCTACCCAACCTTTTCTAGTGCCAAAATCTCCTTCTTCTGGGCCTTTATTAATTCCTAATATCTTAGGAACTAAGGCAATCGTTATAGCAAATGATAAAATACCGCCTGACATGTACATCATTGCTTTACCCATATCCTTTGAAGCTTTTATTCCAACTTCTGTAATAACTGCAGTTGCGCCCAATAACGCCATTACACCAGTCATTGCTACTACTGTAAGTACAACTGCACTTACACCTCCTAATACTGTAGTTGTTCCTAATATTGCTTTTGTGGCTACTAATGATAATGCCATCATACCTATTCCACCTGCAATATAAGTTAATGCTATTCCCATGCCTTTAGCATTTTCAATACCTTCTTTAGTGTATGATTTCTTTCCACTTTCTTCAATTCCAATATCTTTTCCGAATATTCGCCCTAATCTATCTCCTCCGGCACTTCCTCCTGCAAGTATGGCCATTGAAGCTGCCATTGCAACAGATGTTAGGACCACAAATCCTAAGACTCCTAGCGGATTAACTTGAAGTAATTGACTTGTAACAACTAAAGCTCCTCCAAATGCAACTAATGCCAAACCCATATATGCCACAGCCATTGAAGTTTCTTTAGCTACATGGGCAAATCCGGACACTTTTTCTTTAAATGTAGGTTTTTTTGAAGGCATTTCTAATTTATCAATGTTAGTAGAAAGCTCTTTAAGTTTATCTATATCAAGATTAGCAAGTTCTGTATTTAATGCATAAAGACCGTGGGCAATTAAAAATAAGTTATCTTTAACTGTTGCAGATTTTTTCTCAGACAATAAAGCATTTTTATCAAAATCTTTTCCTGTTATAACGATTAAATCTTTAAATGCACTTAAATCTTTTAAATTAAGATTTTCAAGAGGTTTAAGTTCTTCATTTAATTTTCTTAAGCTATCAACAAATGATGTTAAATTATTACCAAATTCTAGATTAGTTTTATAATTTCCTAAAAACTCAAAGAATGAATCTTTTTTCATTTTTGAATTTAGTACGTCTATAAATTGTTTAAAATCTTTAACATTAGCACCAGAAAATTGCTTCATTAATCTTTCAACCGCAACAGAAGCTTTATCCATACTATTACTAAATTTTGTAACAATACTAGATGTTAAAGATGAAAATATGGAAGTTTTATCTAAAGGTTGAGATACTATTTGAACAAGATCATTAACTGTATCGACGTCTATTCGTGTAAGTTGTTTGTTGAATTCTTTAGTATTCTCATAAAGAATTTTAATTTTTTCAGATACAGTTAAAATGTTTTTTGAAGTTTCGGAACCAAATATTGATTTATCGTCTACACTCTTATCTAATAAATGTATTAATGTATCAAATTCTCCAAATTTAATTTCAGCTAAAGAACTTGATAATTTATCGGCGCTTGAACTTAAAATGTCTAAATTTTCTGACATTTTTTTAATAACACCTACGTTTGAACGTAACATAGCCCACTGTTTTAGACTAGTATTGCCTAATAGTACGCTTATTAATGAATCTTTATGAATAGGAGTAACAGAAAATTTTCCCATATCACTTAGTGATTGGGCATCCAAATCTTTAAGTTCATTGCTTAAATTTTTCGTGCTATCTGCAAAAGATTGAATATGTGCCCTAAATTCTTCAAGCTGTAAAACATCAATTTGTGATAATGAGGCACTTAAAGCTCCACCAATTTCATATAGTTTATCGAGTGGGACAGCGTTTAAATTTTGTATTTCATTATTTAATTGAAAAATTGCAGCAGTAGAAGTTGCTACATTTTCTTTAAATTGAATTATTTTATCACGAGTTAAATCTCCGAATATAGAAGATGGGCTTATTTCTTGAATAAATATATCACTAAAACCTTTAAGGTCATTAGATAATGCAATATATGAATTTTTAATAGTATTGGAATATTCGATATAGACTTTAATTTTTCTATATCAACCTTTCCAAGTTCTTTATTTAATTGTTCAACACCTAACGATAAAGCTTTTATCGTATTTTCTTCAACGCTGGGTTTTTTCTTAAAAACATCTTTAAGACTTCTCTTACCAGTTATCAAATCAGAAAAGGCAGGTTTAGGTTCAGCAGATTCACCTCCCATCTTTTTTTCGATTTTCGTAAGAACTTGTAAAATACTGGATAATAACTCCGGAGAAGTCTTCATGTAAATGTAATAAATTTATTTTATATATCTCCAATAATGAAAAAAGACGCTTTCGCGTCTTAAAGTTTAGGAGTATTAAATGTTGGCATTTTAAATTCTGGGACTTTAAAGCCTCCCATATTTGGACTCATACTGGGTGGCTTAAAACTTCCTGCGCCTGATTTATCTATCATTCTTCGCTGTTTTTCATATTCAGCATTTTCTCGTTTAACATATTCTTCAAATTCTCTTAACAGGAATTGAATACGATAAAATTCGAGTCTTTCAAGCTCTGACGGTGGAATATGAAGTTTATGAGCAAATATAAATTCAATCTTATTCCAACTGTCCAAATGGATCTGAAATAAGGAAAAGAGATTTAATCCCGCCTTGAAAGTTTAACGGAGCTGTTTGCTCCACACCCCCTTCATCTTTAAACCTAATAACAGGATCAATAGTATCGCTGAATATTTTCTTAAATTGAACCATAAGAGATATTGTCATTATATTCCAACGATTTGAATCCTCGACAAGTCTATGATAAACATCATCATTCAATCCTCTCCAGTTACGAATAATAAATGGCGCAAAATTAAGATAATCTTCATCTATAGTTTCTTGCATTCTTTGTTTTCGAATAATGTAATGTTTTAACCATTGAGTTACTCCTACACTGGGAATATCGAGTTTTAATTCTTGTCCACCTTTGGGCTTAAGAACAAAACATCTTTCATCTTCATCATAATATCTCATTAACTGAGGATCAAACGTAATATAATTGATCATTTCCTTACGAACATCAATCTTCATTTTATCAGATACTTTAACTTGAAGTTTGTTTTCTCCGTTAGGAAAAGTTAATTCATGAATAGCAAGAAGAAGATAAAAACGATCAATTTCTTTTATATCTTTCCACGATAAAATTGGGGCTTTACTTTCAGAAGGTTGATGTTGTTCAACTTTAATAGTTGCACAACGTTCAATAACATAGTTCAACATATCATCAAGAGCTGAAAGATCATCTTCTTGAAGAGTTGACCAGTGTCTAATTTCAGCACCTGATGCTGAACGAACAGCAACAACTGTATCAGGTGGATAAAATAAGCCCTGAGTAGGAAGATCTTTTATAGGAATAGGGATCCAACCAATCGTGTTAGCAAGAGGATGCTTTTCTCTCATCCAAGGCATTGATGTCTCAGGAACTTCAGTAATAGGCGGGCCTATACGATCTTCTTTAGACTTTTTTTCTTTATTAACCACTTCAGTTTCTTTTGCATATTGCTCTAGAATCTTTTCTTGGTTTTCTTTTTCGTTGTCCATAGAAATACTTTTATTTTATTATATATTTTAATATAATGAAAAAGTTAACAAGTTTTAAGAAAAATTATCTTTGTTCCATTCCCATTTTATATTCCCTAAGCCCCATATTCTTGAATATCCTTTCATAGACATAATTTCAGCTTCAGTTTTATTTTTATCAGCACCTTCTTTAACTAATTTATGTTTCATAAATCCGCTTCGATGATAACGTTGCAAGTTATCAGTCCACCAATAATTTATACCGGTATGACCTTTACATTCAAACCCTAATTTTTCATATACTTTTCCATATCCAATATCCAAACTTGAAAATGATAAAACACTAGAAGGAGAATAATTATCTAAAAAATACTTAAACAGTTTTGATGCCGCACCCCTAACATTATAATTTAAAACATTACAAAAACGCAGCAATTCATATTCATTATCCTGCTGGCTTTTATGATTCACTATTTTTCGTTTTTTTCCAAATGTCATTAAAGAAAATATTTTATCATTATCGTCAACTAGTGCAATTCGAATACTAGAATTACAGACACCTTGAATATGATTATTTTGCAAAAACATTTTGGCTTCTTTAGCGCTAATTTCCTTTATTTTATATTTTCTTGCATCTCCCTTATTTGAAACGCCTAATGCATTTAAAATTATGGATTTAACTATGTCTTTTTTAAATTCCCATTCATCACTCCATATCGTTAAAAGTTTTATGTCATTATCATGATATGTTTTCCATTTATCATAATGATAATTAACATCTAAGTATTTCTCAGAATGCCAATATAATCCGTTAAATTCTATTCCTAAATTAAATTCTGGGATAAATAAATCCAACTCAGACCCATATTTTCTAAAATTTCTTTCAACAATTCCTTTATAATGTTCATTTATAAAATCATATATTTCTTGTTCAGCTTTGCTTGAATAATTGGTTCTAATGTGTTTTTCACAATAGCGTCCAAATCCAAATCCTGGACGTTTCATTAATATTACCAATTCATTGCAATTTTTTAAAGCACACTTTGGGTGTTCGTGTATGTTATTTTTAAAGAAATATATTTTTTCCGAAAATTGTAATTCTACTTTAGAATCTAAGTTGAATTGATCAACAATTTTAAAAAAATGAGGCATATATTTTTTAAAATACTTTTCAGTTTGTTGATTAGAAGATACAAAATAAATTTCATTTAATGCAGTTCTGCAATTTTCAATATCTTCCAGCGTTGGGATATAATCCTCAGATAAATAGTATTCATGACATTTTCTGCAATATACTTTATATTTTTCAGGAATCATAACACGACTTTTCATTTTATAGTTGTCAATGCGTTGTCTCCCATGTATATTACAGTTGATAAAATGTTTACAAGCTGCGGGATATAGGGTTTTATTTAATTCTTTATTATTTCTTAAGACTACATGTGTGTTGCCTTCATTATCTTTGCATGTTACATAACCACATACGGAACGCTGTAATTCTCCGGATATAAATCGAGGATCATCTTTTTTTACACGAACAATGTTAAAGCTTGCGTCAACGCATTTTATAAAACCACTCATTGGTTTTATAATTATATAGATAAAAGCAATTAAAGTTTCATAAAAAAAGCAATAACTCATGTTATTGCTTTTTAAACATATCGGTTTTAAGCTTTAAACTATTGTTTCATCCCAGTGATCAACTGCAAGTAAGAATCCAGTAACCTTATATATTTCCTCTGATTGATAGCTAAGAGTCATTTCTGGCATAGATGACATTGGGAATACACTGTAACATTTCCATTGCCAAAATGGTCGTCCGGCTCTATCATACATTGTAATCAATACCCATGGCGCCACATAATCTGCTTTAACGCCTGTTCTACCTGTAAGTGGGTCATATACAAGGTCACACCATTTACGAAGTGTTTTAATTGTATAAGCACTTGGAGTATGATCAACGTTAACTTCAAAATCAATACTTAAGTCCATAGTTGTTTCAGAAGGCTTAGCTCCTGCAAATCTTCTTTGAGCCCATTTGTAATATTGGGATACAGGTGATGAAGGGAATTTATGTGATTTCAATCCACCAATTTGCTGAATATTTTCAAGAAGAAGGTTTGTATTTTCTTGTGTCGAACCTATAGCCGCTGGCAACTCAATTTGTATGGTAAACATATTAAGATATATAGGTTCGAAATTTTCTTGCGATGCACGAGAATTTCTAAAGTGTGATAAACCAAATGTTCCTTGACTAGTAAAATCTGCCATATCGTTTTTCTTATTTTATTTTCATTTTTTAGAATACAAATCCTCCGGAACTAATTCCATAATCCTTGTTAAGAGTAATTCTATTAACAATTTTCTTAAGAACATCAGTAACCCAAACATTAATGTCTATGATACCAAATCCTTCTGCAATTAGTTCTTTGGGGTTATTTGTTTCGTCCATCACAACTTCGTATTTTATAAGTGCTCCAGCATCTTTAATAGTTTCAAGAATAGGAGTAATTGAGTTAACAATGTTTAATCTTGTAACTGCATTATTAAAATCAAAGATGTATTGTCCGATAACGTCTTCTATTTGTATTTCTATAGTATTAAGTAATTCTCTTACGTGCAAGTTATTGAAATCACTCTTAATAGTTTGATAAGCTGTAGAGTTTGCATATATCATAATTTGACCTGTTGTTGCCTTTTCAATAATTGAGTTATAGCCAAAAGGTTCAAGTGAATCACGGTCCTTTTTGTCAATCATGTATTCAACACCGATAACATTTGGGTTGGAAATGATACCGTTTCTATTTGCTACAGCTGCATAAGGATTTCCTCCTAAGAATTTTTTAACATAAGCATTTGCTACGTCTGCTGCAGGAGGAACCATAGATACCTTTCCGCCATCATTGTATTTAAGATAAGGGCCAAATACACCGCAGTATTTTGAACCATTTTCTTCATCAGGCAATGTAAATCTAAATGATCTTTGCATATCAGGATTTCCTCCTTCTGCAATCCAATCCACATTAAGAGCAGGCTTAGGATCAACCTCTGGATCAAATCTATCTGAGAAATAAGGATCTGTTGAGGATGCAAAGTGGGCCATTGCAGGTGCATTAAGAAGAGCTGTACACTTACCTCTAGCCTTTGCTAATCTTGATAAGTATTTTTTACCGCCCAATTGATGTTCAAGACCATAAGCCATAGTATCAACAATATAACGATAAAATATCATATCAGTATTAACCAATCCTCTATGGATTCCTGGATCTTCAAGCATTGAGTAAATCTTTTCTACGCCTGCTTCTACTGAAGCTGCACCACTGGTATTAAATCCTGGAAGGTGTTTATTTAGAATGTTGAATCCGTCAAGCTTAATGAATTTATAGTGTGTTGTAATAGTTGGATCATCTATAGGTTTTTGGATAACAACATTACCAGCAGTAACATGTTC
>Ga0302241_1001351_pt1 | contig 18213 bp, 11 predicted proteins | sample AAG_UR_Arg_MG_FD_193532 | JGI IMG/M metagenome (GOLD analysis project Ga0302241, IMG submission 193532) | Enriched activated sludge microbial communities from anaerobic digester in WTTP, New Holstein, Wisconsin, United States - AAG_UR_Arg | ecosystem: Engineered > Bioreactor > Anaerobic >... | reverse complement strand
TATAACTTAAATAAATACAAAACTGTATATTCTGTAATAACAGATTTCATTGTAACAGGATCATAGATTTTGCGTAAGAGCCCGGACAGGGACAGACTTGTGAGATGGATACTAACTTGCCTGTTGCCGTACTAAGGATGAAGAAAGGCATCCTTTGAAACTATTAAGTTTCTAAATAAGAAAAGTGAACAGGGAGATAAAAAGCCTTCAACAAATATTTAAAATAATTTCTTCTATCAGTGGTATAGATGTTCCGGATATTAAAAAATTACTTCAAACTCTTTTAAAGCATACATTAAATCTAACCAATATTAGCAATGCTTTTCTTGTTAAAGAGAAGAGAGGTAAGTTTTATCCTCAGTTACACATAGGTTCTTATAATGATAAAAAGATTGATGAAATTTTATCCAGATTATCCTCGCAAATTGATCTCCATAAGGAAAAACAGTATATAGGAGATAACTTATTAATATATACGATTGAAACCAGGAAATCAAACAGGTTTATAATTTTTCTTAAAAGTTCTTCTTCTATATCTGATGAATATGAAAAAACCTTTATTTTATATTTGAAAGCTGCTGCTAATGTTATAGAAACAGGAGAGAATTACAAAAAATATTTAGAAAAAGAAAAGATTGCGGCTATAGGTCTTGCTGCTAATATGATAATTCATGATTTTAAAAACCCCCTGGCATCTATTGAAAATATAATCAATCTTATTAAGGAAACCTCGCAGGATGAAGTAATTATAGAATGTGTGGATATTATCTATGATGCAGTAGAGGAACTTAATTTATTAACCAGAGAAATACTGGATTTTTCCAAAGGTAAGAAAGCACTGGAACTTCAGAATACTTCTGTGCCCTGTTTAATTTCAAATGTAAGAGAACATCTCCAGCTTCAATTAGAAGAAAATAATATCTTTTTTGAATCAATATGCCTCTTTGATAACGAAATAATAGCTGATAAAAAGAAATTAGAAAGAGTTCTTATAAATCTTATAAGAAATTCCATAGAAGCACTTAAAAGTAAAAAACAGGAAAAAAAGATTATTATTAAGGTTGAGAAAACCGATGAAAACATTCGCTTTTCCCTCAGTGATAATGGCAAAGGTATACCTGATGATATAAAAGAAAGAATATTCGAACCTTTTGTGACCAGACACACAGTAGGAGGAACAGGACTTGGTATGGCTATAGTAAAACAGATAATAGAAAGCCATAAAGGAGAGATTACCTTTGAAACCAGGCCTGGCGAAGGTACTAAGTTTGTATTTACAATTCCTGTTAATCTGTGAAAGGTTAATAAAAAAATTCTGTTCAATCCTCACTTATCTATCTCTGTAGATGAATATATGGTAATCCTAACTTGATAATCTATAAAAGATATAGTTGTCCTATTTCTCTGGGATTTGATTGCTGTCCTGCTGTTAATTCTTTTAATAAACTGTCTGCGCTGAGTTCTTTTCTGGTGCCTCTTTTTATTTTTTTATCCCATCTTATCATGGCCCCCTGTTCGAAGTAATTTATTTTGAGATAATTTAAGAATTCTTTATGAAATATAGATTTATACTCTTCTTTATAATAGTGTATAATTTGACAGGCTATTATCTCTGCAAGAAGATAGTTCTGAAGGTAGAAAGGATGACTTATATAGATAGAATCATGAGGCCAGACAATACCTGTAGGGATCTCTATAAAAAGGTTGTCACGACTATATTCTCTGAATCTTCTGTTCAAATCCCCTTCCTGTCTTTGATATATAGAAAATTCAAAGAAGAAATCTGATATAATCTTTCTGTACCAGTGATAATTTTTGGTTTTTTCCTGTAGTATAAATTCTTTTATAACCTTTTCTGGCAGATCGAAATGATCTCTTAACCATTCTCTTTCTGAGGTAATCTGTTGGATTACACATGCCATTCCTTCCCAGAAAAAATCAGGATCTCCTGAGGAAATTATATATGAATTATTAGATATCATACTGGCATGAAGAGCATGTCCGAGTTCATGAAACATTATCTTATACCAGTGATGACCATCATTCGGGTTTGTAAGTACTCTTACATCTTTTCCTATTTCTACGACAATACAGATTCCTCCGTAGGGAATATCCTGATATGTCACCTGAATCGGTAATTTATCGAGATCAATATTAAAATGTTTTAGTAATTTCCTGAAATTATCTATTATTCCATCCTTTGGGAAATAATGATCGGACACAGCATTTAGATATTTATATTTATAATATTTTATATCCCAGGGATAAACTATATCTATCCCTAATTTTTCCCTGGAGTCCTTTATAGTATTTTTCCAAATTTTATCAGTATGTTTTAAGATATCTCTGAATAATATAAAAAGTTTATCCTGGTTTATATCTTCCAGAATAAGAATCATCTCTCCATAGTGATTATATCCAAGTTCTCTGGCTTTTTGATTTCGCAATTTTATCAGACCTATAACGTCCCGTTCAATTAGTTCACCCAGATTAACTTCTGCCCACCAGGCTTTTTCTCGTAATATCCTGTCAGGATTTTTTCTTATTATATCATCTAACTGACTTCTGGTTGTGTCAGTTCCATTTAATTTTGGTATAAAGGTCTGAATTTTTTTGTTTATTTTATTGGTAAGCCTGAAAATTTCCGGTTCATATGAAACTCTGGCTTTGAGTACTTCCCTGAGAAGTAAATCAATTTTTCTTTCCAGGATTTTATCTTTACTTCTATTTCTCCATTCCATCAATCTATCATATAAATCGGGGCGAAGAATAAGATCAGCCATTTCTCTATCAATAACAGATGGATTAATATGATTTTCTCCTAAATACTGATTGCGATATGAAAGAGCTTTTTTTATGGAAAGATTATGGAGTTTTTCTTCAATCTCTTTTAAAAAATCAGAAAAATCATTATCACTGGCCATTTAATTGACTCCCTCAAAAGAGTTTTCTAAAAATCACTCTTTTTGAAAAATAACCCATATTATGATACTACGAAAATTAAATAAAAGCAATATAAAAAGAGTAGCTTGTTACCATATGAAAAAAGGATATCTATTACTTATTTAGAAATTATAATCGTTATTTTTAGAATCTTCGAAGGGAGTAAATAAAATGTCTCATAAATTGAATTTGATTTTTGAAGAGACAAATCAATTCTCTGCTCTTAATACAGATTTTTATGAATTAACTATGTGTGGAGGTTTTAAAGTCCTTGAGTATCTGGGATATATGTTATCGAGCGGGTTTTCTGCAGGAAAACTAATAGAATATAAATTCGGCCATGATTTGTATTTCAGAAGAATTCCAGATAATGGTGGATATTGCATTTGTGCCGGCCTTGCAAATGCATTGGAATTTCTCAAAAATGTTCATTTTTCTGAAAGTGATATAGATTTTCTTGAAAAGCTTCCTGAATTTTCTAAGGTTCATGTTAAAGAAAAAGAACGTTTTTTAGATTATCTTTCAGGGTGGCGATTTACTGGAGATGTATGGGCCATACCTGAAGGTGAGCTGGTATTTCCCAATAATACACTTATGAGAGTTACAGGTAATCCTGTAGATACACATATCGTGGAAGGAGCATTATTGAATATTTATAATACTCAGACAAGACTGGCAAGTAAAGCTGCCCGTATATGCTGGGCTGCTGCAGGTGATCCAGTGGTGGATTTTTCATTCAGAAGAATGATGGCAGGAACAGGAGGGACTGCAGAGCTTTCGAGAGCTCTTATTATAGGTGGTATGAATGGCACATCCAATACCTATGCTGCAAAAAAATATAAACTTGAAAAACCTCTGGGAACACACGCTCACAGCTGGGTTCTGGCATTTAAAGATGATGGAAATGCTTTTGAGGCATACTCTGCAGTATATCCTCACATGGCTTCTTTTCTGGCTGATACATTCGATTTTCTTAAAAAAGGTATGGTAGCAGCTATAGAAGAGATAAAGAAATTAAGAAAAGAAGGTTATAATCAGTTAATCCTTATAAGAGATGATTCTGGCGACCTTGCAGAAAGGAGTAAAATAGCCCGTGCCATGCTCGATGCAGCAGGGCTAAAAGATGTAAAACTTATAGCTTCCAATGATTTAGATGAATATCAGATACAGTCACTTAAAAGAATTCAGGATGCCAGACTTGAGGTCTGGGGAGTTGGAACAAGGGCTGTTACGCCTGAAGATTCACTTGGATGTGTTTATAAAGAAACTTTTAAGATAGACCCTTATGGAAAAGTTATACCTGTTATAAAGCTTTCCGGGAATGTATCGAAAAGTACTCTCCCGGGCCCTAAATGGGATATTCGCCTTATAAACGAGAAGAATCAATATGAAGCAGATGTACTTATACATGACTCTCAATTACAAGAATCTGAAACCAGATTAAATTATACTTTTTATGATCCTTTTTACAGAGATCTTCATACTATGGTTAAAGGAGTTGCTTCCAAACTACTTCAGGTAAAGGTTATGGAAAAAGGAGAGATAATATATGATGGGCCCCTGGAGGAAACCCTTAAAATAAGGGAAAATACATTAAAAAATCTTTCCATGCTCCATGAAGGACATAAAAGGCTTGAAAATCCTCATACATACAGAGTCGGTTTAAGTAAAACACTCTTCGAAATGAGGGAGAAAATGATTTTGGGAAATAAGTAGTGAAAAGAAGTGAAAAGTGAAAAGCGAAGAGTTTAATACTGATCACGTCTCACATCTCACGACTTAAGGAGGAAAATACGTTGAAGGTATATCCATTACTGGTAATAGGTTCTCCCTACCCTGATACAATGTTTTTCAACGGCGGAATTGCCAGAATAGAAAACGAACTCTTCTGTTCGGCCAGATATGGAAAAAGAAAATATCCCGGTACAGATAAAACTTGTTAATTCAATTCTAATGTTAAATGTTTTTCATCCTTTTTTTTAAAGTTCTTGCATCTATGGGAGAACAGTAGAGGATACCATCTGAAGATCCAATAAGAGATTTCACAGGGGAAACTGATAAATTTATAAGTCTCTTTTTCTCAAAGAAATCTTTATTATCTTTATAGAATTTTTCTGTCCAGTCTGCAATATAGAGTATTTTATTTTTGAGAATTAACAAATCTTCTCCTACATAAAGGTACATATTCTTCCATTCCTTTCAGAAGTTAACCTGATTATATTCCCTGTAAAAGCAGGAAAATCCTTCTTTCTGTCGAAGTTATAAAAACCTCCAGAATCAGATATTAGTTCCGTATTATTTACTTTTCAAGAGTATAAAATGTCCATACAAGAACTGACTGCTGGAAGCTTAGTATTTATTTTAGGAGGCTTTATAAATGAAACAGAAAGATACAGAATATACAGCTGAAAATATTCAGGTACTGGAAGGTCTTGAAGCTGTCAGAAAAAGACCTGCTATGTATATTGGCAGCACTGATGGGAAAGGACTTCATCATCTGGTTTATGAAGTTGTAGACAACAGTATTGATGAAGCACTGTCCGGCGCCTGTGATAAAATTATAGTTACTATAAATAACGATAATTCTGTTTCTGTTCTTGATAATGGAAGAGGTATTCCTGTAGATATAGTACCGGAACAGAATAAAACAGGCGTAGAAGTCGTAATGACAATACTTCATGCAGGTGGTAAATTCGGCGGAGGCGGTTACAATGTATCAGGGGGGTTACATGGAGTGGGCGTATCTGTAGTAAATGCTCTGTCCGAGTGGTTAAAAGTGGAAGTATACAGAAACAATAAGATTTACGTCCAGGAATATAGAAGGGGAGAGCCTTTTGGGCCTCTTAAATCAGTTGGTAAGACAGAAAAGACAGGCACACTGGTAACCTTTAGACCTGATGACAAAATTTTTGAGGTTTTAGAATTCAGTTACGAAGTAATCCAGCGAAGGTTAAAAGAACAGGCCTATCTTAATAAAGGTTTAACTATAGTTCTGGAAGATGAAAGGACAGGTGAAAGCAAAACCTTCTGCTACGAAGGTGGCATAATATCTTTTGTAAAAGATCTGACAGAAAGCAAGGAACTCATTCATCCAGAACCTATTTATATATGTAAAACAGTGGAAAAGAATCTGATAGAAGTAGCCTTTATATATACAGATACCTATAAAGATTTTATAATTTCTTTTGCAAATAATATAAAAACCATAGAGGGAGGAACCCATCTTACAGGTTTTAAATCTGCCATTACGAGAAGTATTAATAAATATGCCAGAGCAAAGGGTTTATTAAAACCAAATGATGAGAATTTCTCCGGAGAAGATGTAAGAGAAGGTCTTACTGCTGTAATTTCAGTAAAATTAATTGCCCCCCAGTTTGAAGGTCAGACAAAAACAAAACTCGGAAACAGTGAGATGCAGGGTATTGTGGATTCTGTTGTAGATGAATATTTCAGTCTTTTCCTGGAAGAAAACCCCAAAGCTGGAAAAGAGATAGTAAATAAAGCAGATAAGGCAGCAAGAGCAAGAGAAGCAGCCAAAAGGGCCAGGGATATTATAAGAAGTAAGCCCGGGTTTTCGAATGCCCTTCCGGGAAAGCTTGCAGACTGCGCAAGCAGAGATCCTTCCGAATGTGAAATATATCTGGTGGAAGGAGATTCTGCAGGTGGCTGTTTTTCAGGTGATACAAAAGTTGCTCTTACTGATGGCAGGGAATTGACTTTTGTTGAATTGATTGAAGAAGACAGAAAGGGTAAGAAAAATTTCTGTTATACCCTTATGGACGATGGTTCAATCGGAATTGAAAGGATTTTATATCCGAGACGTACAAAAGAAAATTCAGACGTAATAAAGATTACTCTGGATAATGATGAAGAAATTATTTGTACTTCTGCTCATCTTTTTATGTTGCGAAATGGAGAATATGTTGAAGCTCAATATCTTAAAACTGGAGCTTCCCTTATGCCATTAAATAGAAAACTCTCCAGAAAAGAGCATAGAATAACTATCGAGGGATATGAGATGGTACTAAATCCTTCCAGTCACCACTGGTTATTTACTCATATACTTGCAGATGATTATAATCTTCGAAATAATTTTTATGAGGTTTCCAGAGGTGAAGTAAGGCATCATATTGACTATAATAAACTAAACAATAATCCTACTAATATTATTCGTTTATCAGAGGAAGAACATTTAGCTATACATGCCGAACAAATAGATAAAACATTACACAGACCTGAAATAAAAGAAAAGTGTAAACAGTTAAGGCGTAAAAATGAATATCGTGAGAAGATGCGCCAGGCTATGATGAAACCTGAGATTCGCTCAAAATTGAGTGAACGTGCCAGGAAACAATGGCAGGATAAAGACTATAAAAAATATATGGCAGAAAAATTTCTTGATTTCTATCAATCTGATGAGAGTTATAGAAAGACTAATAATGAGAGACTTAATAGATTACAAAAAGAATACTGGTCTCAGGAAAGTAATAGAAAAAAACCATCAGAGAGAATTAGAGAACATTTTGAAAAATATCCTGAAAAACGAGACCACCTTTCAAAGACATCTAAAGAACAGTGGAAAGATGAAAATCTGAAAAACTGGAGGAGCAATAAGACAAAAGAACAATGGACAGAAGAATTTCGTTCTAAACGAAAAGAGATATATAACAGAGCATATTTTAATAATACGTTTTCTTTGATGAAAAAGGTTCTGGATGAAGAAGGTAATTTAAAAAAATTCAATGAGATTAGACGTAATGTGCCGGGATGTAAAAATATCTTATTACTTGAGACCTTTGTAGAGAGATTTTTTAATGGAGATTTTCTTTCTCCAGAGGAATCTGTAAGGTGTTATAATCATAAGGTGAAGAAGATTGAGTGGTTAACTGAAAAAATGGATGTCTATGATATAGAAGTACCAAATACTCACAATTTTGCTCTTACTTCAGGTGTATTTGTCCATAATAGTGCCAAACAAGGCAGAGACAGACATTTTCAGGCAATCCTACCTCTTCGCGGTAAAATTTTAAATATTGAAAAAGCCAGAATAGATAAAATTATGGAAAATGAAGAAATAAAATCCATGATTACAGCCATAGGAGTTGGAATAAAACTTTCCACAGACAACGGCAACGGAGATAAGAGTGATTTTGACCTGGAAAAACTGAGATATGACAGAGTTATAATTATGACAGATGCAGATGTGGATGGTTCCCATATAAGAACACTCCTTCTTACATTTTTCTACAGATATATGCCACAGCTCATAGAAAACGGAAATATTTATATTGCTCAACCTCCTTTATATAAAGTATCAAAGAAAAAACAGGCAGTTTATGCCTATAATGATAATGAATTAAATAATGCGATTAGAAAATTTAAAGAAGGATATACCATACAGAGATACAAAGGTCTCGGAGAAATGAATGCAGAGCAATTATGGGAAACTACTATGAACCCTGAGACGAGAATAATTCAGCAGGTATCAATAGAAGATGCAGAGGAAGCAGAAGATATTTTTTCAACTCTTATGGGTAGCCAGGTACAACCCCGTAAAGAATTCATCCAGCGTTATGCCAAAAAAGTAAAGAATTTAGATATTTAGCTCGCAGCTAGGATTATACCAAATCTGTCTGTTGATAGCTGAAGGCTGAATGCTTTTTAAAAGGAGTTCATATGTTTACAAATACCATTGCTAAAAGAATAATACCTGTTTCAATAACAGATGAAATGAAATCTTCCTATCTTGATTATGCTATGAGTGTTATAGTTTCAAGAGCACTTCCTGATGTAAGAGATGGTCTTAAACCTGTTCATCGCAGGATACTATACTCAATGGATAATCTCTCTCTTTATCCCGATAAACCACACAAAAAATCCGCTACAATTATAGGTGATGTCCTTGGTAAATACCATCCCCACGGTGATATGGCAGTATATGATTCTCTTGTGAGAATGGCCCAGGATTTTTCCCTGAGGTACCCTTTAGTAGACGGACACGGAAATTTTGGTTCTGTAGACGGTGACCCTGCTGCTGCATACCGTTATACAGAAGCAAGACTTTCTCCCATTACCCTTGAATTACTCAAAGATATAGATAAAGATACAGTTGATTTCAGATCTAATTTTGATAATTCTCTTAAAGAACCTGTTGTATTGCCTGCCCTTTTGCCAAATTTATTAATAGGGGGTTCTGACGGTATAGCCGTAGGTATGGCAACTAAAATACCTCCCCATAATTTAGGAGAAACAATTGATGCCATAATAGCCTTTATTGATAATCCCGAAATAAGTTTTGAAGAACTCATGCATATTATGCCAGGACCTGATTTTCCAACAGGTGGACAGATAGTAGGGAGAAGAGGTATAAGAGATGCCTATAAAACAGGCCACGGCAGTATCACAATGAGACCAAAAGTGCTCTTTGAAAAAAATCCTAAAGGTACTAAAGATTTAATAATTATTACAGAACTTCCCTATCAGATAAACAAAGCAAAACTTGTAGAAAAAATAGCAGAACTGGCGAAGGATAAGAAGATAAAAGGCATACAGGATCTCAGGGATGAATCTGATAGAACAGGTATGAGGATTGTTATTGAAGTTAAAAAAGATGTAAATGCAGAAGTGGTATTAAATCAACTCTATAAAAAGACTAACCTTCAATCCAATTTCAATGTAAATGCCCTTGCCCTTGTAGATGGTACACCGAAAATATTGACCCTTAAAGATATGATCCATCATTATGTAGAACATCGCAGGGTTGTAGTAAAAAGAAGAACTGTCTATCTTTTGAATAAAGCAAAGGCCAGAGCCCATATATTGGAAGGACTTCAGATTGCCCTTGATCATTTAGATGAAGTTATAGATATAATAAGAAAATCTGCTAATCCAGATAGGGCAAGAAAATCTCTTATACATTCCTTCGAATTTACCCTGGAACAGGTAAATGCAATCCTGGAAATGAGGCTTTCACGCCTTACAGGACTTGAAGTGGATAAATTAAACCAGGAATATGCTGAACTCTTAAAAGATATTACCAGATATGAAGAAATACTTACCAGTGAAAGAAGGCTTATGGCAGAAATAAAACTGGAACTTTCCCAGGTTAAAAGTAAATATGCAGATGAAAGAAGAAGTGTTATAGTTGATGAAGAGATAGAAATGGATGAAATAGATTTTATAGTTGAATCAGATGTAGTGGTAACTATGACACATCATGGATATATAAAGAAACTGCCTTTGAATACCTATAAAAGTCAGCGAAGAGGAGGCAGAGGGATAATAGGTATAATAACAAAAGAAGGAGATTTTGTTGAACATATCTTTGTTACAACAACACACCATAAACTCCTTTTCTTTACAAATATGGGCAAATGTTACCGCCTTATGGTTCATCATATAGAAGATGCGAGCCGTTATGCAAAGGGTACTGCCATTGTAAATCTTATAAATATGCTTCCCAATGAAAAAATAAATGCTGTCATACCTGTTAAAGATTTCACAGATGACAAATATCTTTTCATGGCTACCAGAAAAGGATATGTAAAAAAGACCGAGTTGAAAGAATATGATACGACTTTAAGAAATACGGGCCTTAATGCTATAAAACTCACAGAAGGCGATGAACTTATAGGTGTTGAAATGACATCCGGTAATCAGGAAATCATCCTGGGGACAAAGAACGGTATGGCCATACATTTTTATGAGGGTGATGCCCGTCCTATGGGTAAGGTGACAAGAGGTGTGAGGGGTATCAGGTTGAAAGAGGATGATAGTGTAGTTGCTATGGTTGTAATCAGAGAAGAAAGTTATTTGCTCACCGTTACCAGTTCAGGCTATGGTAAATTAACACTTATTTCTGCTTATTCCAAACAAAGACGGGGAGGAAAGGGGCGTAAGAGTATTAATTTAAAAAAGGCCAGGGGCATTGTTGTAGGATTGAAACAGGTATCACTCGAAGATGAAATATTTATAATTACAAAAGAACAGGGCAATATAATCAGAATTAAATTGAAAGGTATTTCTATAATAGGTAGAAACACAAGAGGTGTAAGGTTTATAAAACTGAAAGACCAGGATGAAGTAACAGCTATAGCCCTTATCACCGGTTCAAAAGAGGTTGAAGATGATGTTGAAATGCAGGAAGATGGCGATGTGGAACAGCTTATGTTAGGTGAACTAGGAGAAGTTTATGAAGCCCCTGTAGCAGAACTGCCGGCCGATGATGAAGAAGAGGATGAAGAGGATATAGAAGAAGAAGAGGTTGAAGAAGAAGAGGAGATTGACGAAGAAGAAGAAGTTGAAGAAGAAGAGTGAAGTGGGTGAAGTGATAGGTGATGAATATTAAACTCTTCACTCTTCACGTTTCAGAGGTATCTCCACTTCCATTAAATCCCTTGCCAGTATTGTAGAAGGGAAAATTTCCGTACTTTTACCTAAAAGGTGTTCTTCATCATGATATCTCGAGCTTATATGTGTTATTATTAGTTTCTTAACTTTTGCCTTCAAAGCAATCTCTGCTGCTTCAAGAGTTGTAGAGTGACCGCTTATTTTTGCCTTATCCAGAGCATCAGGTTCAAAAGTACCTTCATATATCAATAAATCTGCTTCTTCCGCCAGTTTAACTGCGTTTAAGCAAGGTCTGGTATCTCCGCAATATACAATCTTTCTCCCTTCTACAGCTTTACCAACTACTTCATGAGAATTTATAATTCTACCGTCTGGCAATTCTATATTTTCTCCTCTTTGAAGTTTGCCATAAAGAGGGCCTTCCGGTATGCAAAATTCTCTGGCTTTTTCTATATAAAATTTTCCGGGATGATTATGTTCTCTAAAAGAATAACCCAGGGAAAATACTCTGTGTTCCAGGGGAAGAGCTCTAATACTATAACCTTTTTCTTCCAGATTAAAATCTGCTCTAATTTCAGTTATATTAATTTCAAAATTAAAGACCGTATTCATTAACTTTGTTGAAGTTTCTATATATTCTTTTATACCAGCAGGTCCATAGATATGGAGAGGCTTTTTTCTTTCAGAAAGCTCCAGAGACATTAATAAACCCATTATCCCCAGTATATGATCTCCATGAAGATGAGAAATAAAAATCGCTTCAAGACGAGAAAACTTTAATCCTGCTTTTCGAAATTGAACCTGAGTTGCTTCTCCACAATCAAAAAGAAAATACTTACCTTGCCACCAGAGCAGTACTGCCGGATGGCCTCTCTGGAGAGTTGGAACAGCTGCACCTGTTCCAAGAGTAATAATTTTCATATATACTTAAGCCACACCCAGTCTCGTTACATCGAGGGCTCTTGCTTTTGCTGCGTCCAGGCTGATTTTACCTTCACGAACCAGTTTCCCCAGGGCATTATCAAGACTCTGCATACCAAGTTCGGCACCACTCTGTATAATAGTTGGTATCATAGTAGTTTTACCGTCTCTTATCATATTTGACAGACCTGATGTTGAAAGTAATATCTCAACAGCAGGAACACGGTTTCGTCCATCTTTTGTTTTAACAAGTATTTGAGCTATTACTGCTCGAAGAGATTCAGCAATAAGTGATCTCACCTGGCTGTGCTGTTCCGGTGGGAAGACATCTATAACTCTGTCCAGGGTTTTAGATGCACTATTTGTATGGAGGGTACCGAAAACCAGAATTCCCATATCTGCAGCTTTTAATGCATGAGTTATGGACTCAAAATCTCTTAATTCTCCTATAAGCAGTATATCAGGATCTTCACGGACAGAATCTTTGATGGCACTTGCAAAGGTTTTTGTATGAAGGCCTACTTCTCTATGCACTATAAGGCTTTTTTTACTTTCATGAATAAATTCTACAGGATCCTCTATAGTAATTATATGAGCATTTCTGGTACGATTTATATAGTCTATCATGGCTGCCAGAGTTGTTGATTTACCGTTTCCTGTAGCTCCTGTTACTATAACAAGGCCTCCTTTGAAGTCACATATTTTCTTTAGTACAGGTGGCAGACCCAGGGTCTCTATATTTGGCACAACTGAAGGTATCAGTCTGAACACTGCGCCGAGTCCATTTTTTTCAAAAAGTGCATTTCCTCTAAACCTTGAAAGGCCGGGAACCTCACTCGCGAAATCCAGATCTCCTGTTTCTTCCAGAACCTGAATCTGTTTCTGATTTAACAGACTGTATATCATTGCCATAGTTTGCTCTCCATCTAAAGGAGGTAGATCTGTTTTTGTCAGATCCCCCATTATTCTTAAACTTGGAGATGTACCTATAGCCAGGTGAAGATCTGATGCATTATTATCAACCATCAATTGAAAGAGATTTTCAACTTTATAGTCTGCTCCCAGATCAGTTTTTAATACTGTTGATAATTCATCTTTTATTTTTGCCATAAAAATCTCCTCCCTTACTTTTTAACAAGACTTTCAAACATAGTTTCATCTGTAGCTGCTTCAAAAGCGGTCTCTGCCGATATAAAACCTCTCTCATAGAGATTAAGAAGTGATATATCCATAGATTGCATTCCTAAACTCTTACTGGTCTGTATCAGTGATGGAATCTGGAAGGTCCTTCTTTCTCTTATAATCGTGGCAAGAGGTACACAACCTGTAAGAATCTCAAAAGCTGCTACTCTACCTTTGCCATCTTTCTTTTTTAACAACTGCTGTGAAACCACACCTTTAAGTGATTCTGAAAGCATAATTCTAACCTGGGCCTGTTGTCTGGCCGGGAATGAATCAATCAATCTGTCTATAGTTCTTGCAGCACTTGATGTGTGAAGTGTACTGAATACTAAATGACCTGTTTCGGCTGCTGTCATTGCAAATTGAATACTGTCAGCATCAACCATTTCACCTATAAGTATAACATCAGGGTCTTCACGCATTGCTGCCATAAGGGCATCTTTATAAGAAGGGGTATGTAAATTTATTTCCCTCTGTCTTATAATAGAGCTTTTATGAGAATGGATGTATTCTATGGGTTCTTCCAGTGTTATTATATGTTTATTATAGTTTTCATTCATATAATTTATTATAGCAGCCAGTGTAGTGGTTTTACCGCAGCCGCTTGATCCTGTTACCACAACCAGCCCCTGTTGTAAATCAGAAAAGTGTTTTACTGAATCCGGTATATTTAGCTCTTCCATAGATGGGATTTGAAGTGGTATGACTCTGAAAGCCCCATCCCATCCACGTCTTTGTTCAAATACACTTGCTCTGAAACGATATTCTTCCTGATCAAAGCTCATTTCATAACAGAAGCTAACTGCTCTTTCCTGATCTAATTCACTTTTTTGATCATCAGTTAAGATCTCAGAAAAAAATTCTTCCGTATCGGCACTGGTTAATATGGGAAAATCCTCTAATGTTACAAGATCACCGTGGAGCCTTATTATTGGTTTTGAATCCGTTGATATGTGAAGGTCAGACCCTCCTTTATCAAGGATGGCCAGAAGTAATTCATCAATTCTGTGCATATTTTATCCCTTCTTTATCCTTAATAAAATGAAACTTATTCCTTATTATATCAGCCCTTAATCTTAAGGGCAAGAACTTTTTCTGATTCTTTATCCCTGATTTTGCTATATATTTTTAAGAAGAAATTTTTTATCATTTTTTTCTAGCCCTGATTATATTATACTTCAAGAAATAAATAAAAAATTCCTTCTATAGGATGATATAAAAAAATCGAATGATTTTTTTATTCAAGAAAGGAGTTTTAAAAATAAAATTGAAGTATGTTATGAATTCAAGAGATCGGGGGATTAGGAGAGCAGATTAATCTATAAAGAAATATTTTATCTGTTCCCCTTTTCTTCCGATCTCTTCTTCAACTGTTCTTCTGAATGGAGTGTAGAATTTGGCAGTCAAGATAGACCACGGTAAATATATAAAAGCGGTAATTCCGATTTTAATTATAATATCATTTCTGGGGACTATAACTTTCTGGTTTTCCAATTATAATCTTTTTGAACAAAATCTCTATTCACTTAATATTAAAAATAATCAATATTTTAATTCATCAAATATTACTGTAGAAATGAATTCATCGGTTTATTTCCATCCCTTTAATTTTTTAATAGATAGTATAGATGTCACATCACAGGTTCACTACAAAAATGGTAGAGCTTCTCTGTCTCTAAATGATCTAAAAGATGGAAAGCATAATTTAAGAATATATTCAGAAGTAAATTTATATTCTATGGCTCCCCATGAGTTATCAGTATATTTTTTTGTTGACACAAAAGCTCCTGAAGTTGTTCTTACGGCTCCCCGGAATTCTTTATTAAATTCTACTACGTTTACTGTGAAAGGTACGACAGAGCCGGCATGTAAGATTATATTCAGGGTTAATGGCATAGAGGTTTCTGATATAACTTCTACAACTGGTTATTTTTTCAAAGACACGGTTTTTATGCCGGGTTTAAATGAATTTATCATCACCGCTACAGATCCTGCAGGAAACAGAGGAGGTATAAAACTTTTTCTTCTTGTTGATAATAAACCTCCCGTAGTTAATCTGTTGAAACCTTCAGAAGGGGAGATATTTAATATTAATTATGTTGATATTGAGGCTTTATTTACAGATGAAGGAACAGGTCTGAAGGACAGTTATTTCCTTATTGATAATAAGAAAATACCTGTAACAAGTCCGAAAGACGGTCATCTCGTAGCACAGTTGGATAATCTAGATGAAGGTGAATACAAAATAGTAGCTGTAGGAGTAGATAAAGCAGGAAGCGTAACAAAAAAAACAATTAAGTTTATTATTGATACTTCCGAGACTTTCGGAGAAAAAACCTTGAGACCCGGTGCACGAGGACAGGATATAATTCAGCTTCAAAAGTCTCTTATAGATATGGGATATCTGAGAAAAGATTATTTAAATGGATTTTATGATGATACAACTGTAAAAGCAGTGGAAAAGTTTCAACATTTTATGAACATGCCACCTTCTCCTGTACTGGAAAAGTCAAAACTTGTGGTTTTCTGTAATAAAATTCGGGTATATTTGGATGAATTCACACTCTTTTTATATTCACCTACAGGAAAAGTTATAAAAAGTTATCCCATAGCATGTGGTTCTTATGCGTGGCCCACACCTCCAGGAAATTACTATATAAAAGAGAAGCAGATTTATCCTACCTGGTATCCTCCTCCTTCTCCCTGGGCTGCAGGGTTAAAACCTGTCCCACCTGGACCCGATAATCCTCTTGGAACCCGCTGGATGGGTTTAAGCGGCGGTAGTATAGGAATCCATGGAACTCCCTCTGCCTGGTCTATAGGTTATCCTGATTCCCATGGCTGTATAAGAATGTATATTGCTGATGCTGAAGAACTTTATGAAGAGATTCAGATAGGTACACCGGTGGATATTTATTCCTATCGCCCGGAGAATCAAAAAGAAACAGGTGGGAATGGCGATATATACTGGAAACAGATGATGGAACATGGTTTTATAACCTGTGGTCTTCCGGGAGCAAACAGTACGAGAAGAGATACATACTGGGAAGTAATGTGCAGGAGTGGTTTTGTAAGTTACGATTTTATTAGATATATGAAATGAAATGCTGTACCACGGTTTTATGATTCCCAAGCTTTCTGGTAATCTATTACCGAAAAATCACCAGATTTCTAAGGTCTAAGGAGTGATGTTGAAGAAGGATTGCCATTCATCCTCGCAGGATGAATGGCACGGTTCTATAAAGAGTTACCTTCTATGACATGGGCACCATAGAAGTGCCCCTGCTATATTATTATGAATATGGTAGATGTAGCCCTTCAGTCTTATAAAAAACCGGAATCACTTCTTTATACACTTATGTGTTTAAAGGAGGTTTCAGGAAAACATATAGATACTGTATATATTGATGATGACTGCAGTGGAGACGATACGGTAAAACTATATAAAAAGGATAAAATAAAAGATTATTTTAAAGAATGGAAGATAAAAATAAGGATTAATTCAAGTCCTGTAAGGTGGTATCGCTCTTATATAAATGGATACAGACCTTCTTATTTATCCCTTAAGAAATTTTTAAATCATAAATTTCTGGATTTCTTCCGAAAAGAGAAACTCTTTCATGTTGTTGATGATATCAGATATCAATGGGCTATTAACTCTACAGATAAGAAATTTTTGTTTCTTATCCACGACGATATAGAATTTTATGATGATATTATAGAGCTTTATCTTTCTTTTATGAAAGACATCTGCGCAATTGCAGGTGATCTCGGTCAGTGCTGGAGATGTGATTTCAGTAAAATCACTCCTCCCTGCAGTCCACAAAAGATTATGGAAGGCATAATCCCTGTAAAATCCTGGCCTCTTACAATTGAAGGGCCTTCCGGACATAAAAGAGACTGCAGAATCAATGAATGGTGCTGTATGATCAATATTAAAGCAGCAAAGTATATAGAAGAAAAAGAACGATGTTTTTTCGGAAATTATGATGATGAGGGAGATGTGGGAGCTTACTGGTTTGAACAGATAATAAAACACGGCTATACTTTTACAGATCCTCTTCCCTCTTTTGAAGAAAGATGGAAGTATTACCGACATCCCTGGCAGGGACACTCAGGACATTCCGTATGGGTAGAACAGGAGGGAGAAAAGAATGTCTATAAGCCGCAACTTGTGATTAAAAGAATGAAAGAGAGGTTCGGCGTTGTGTTAGTATGAATTTTGCCTGAAGATGGGATATTACAAATTTTCTAAATTCTATTGGTTTGTCTTGAAAAATATTTATAGAAGGAATCTTAAAATATGAGTAAATTAAAATATATATTTGTATCAGGCGGTGTTATATCAGGTCTGGGGAAGGGAGTAACAGTGGCAGCTCTTGCGGCTACAATCGAAGCAAGGGGCTACAGGGTATCTCCTATGAAAATTGATATGTACCTTAATATAGATGCAGGAATACTCAACCCCAAGGAACATGGAGAGGTTTTTGTCACAGATGACGGAATGGAAACAGATCAGGATATAGGAAATTATGAAAGGTTTCTTGGAAAAAGTCTTTCCAGAAGTAATTATATGACTACAGGTCAGGTGTATAAAAGTGTAATAGACAGGGAAAGAGCTTTTTATTACGGAGGGAAAACAGTGGAAGTAATTCCTCATGTAACAGATGAAATAATTAATCGTATAAAATCTCTCGGAGAAGAACAGGCAGCAGATATCGTTATTGCAGAACTCGGAGGAAGTGTAGGAGAATATCAAAATGACATATTCTTCGAAGCTGCAAGACTCTTTAAGCTGGAATATCCTGAAAATGTTCT
>Ga0302241_1001348_pt1 | contig 18227 bp, 14 predicted proteins | sample AAG_UR_Arg_MG_FD_193532 | JGI IMG/M metagenome (GOLD analysis project Ga0302241, IMG submission 193532) | Enriched activated sludge microbial communities from anaerobic digester in WTTP, New Holstein, Wisconsin, United States - AAG_UR_Arg | ecosystem: Engineered > Bioreactor > Anaerobic >... | reverse complement strand
AAAACTCTTAAAATCAGATCCAACAAATATGGATGTATATTATTTTCTGGCTATATGTTATATTAAGCTCTATGATTTTGGTCTTGCAGAGGTAGTAGTGAGAAAAGCTTTAAAGCTAAACCCTGAAAGTGTAAGATTTTATGATCTCCTGGCTTATTTATATATACGTTTGCTGGATATACCACAGGCTATAGATATTTATAAGAAATTAATGAAATTAGTTCCAGAAGATGAAAAAAATTTTTTGTTTAAAACAGGATTTGCTTATTTTTGCCGGGGTAAATTAGAAAAGGCTATGGAAATATGGAAGGATATAATAGAAAAATATCCTCAGGATAAGACAATTATGTATGCTCTGGAATTAACAGGGAAATATACAGGTGGAGTAAAATGAAATTAGGATTTATAACTGCTACAGATCCTAAAAATCCTTTTAATAAAATAGAACCTTCAGGTTTACTTTATATGGCATCCTATCTTGAAAAATATCTGAATTTTCAGGATGTAATAATAACAGAAGATTTAGAAAGACTGCTGGAAGAGAAACCAGATATAGTGGGAATCTCTACTTATACTACCTATCTTACAAGAGCCACAGAGATTGCAGACATTATAAAAGAAGAAACTTCTGTGCCTGTTATAATAGGTGGGCCTCACGTCACACTCTATCCTGAGTATTTACCTGAAAGTTGTGATATAGGAGTGATAGGGGAAGGGGAAGAAACTATGTTGGAGTTACTGGAACTTTATTTAAAAGAGAAGTCTTTTGAACCTCATGAATTAAAAAAAATTCATGGAATTATCTTTAAAGAAGATTCTATAAGAGTAAAAACACAACCCAGAGAATTAATATACCCCCTGGACCGAATTCCTCCGCCTAAAAGAGAACTGGTAGAAAATTCTTTCTTTGTTCCCAGTATTATGACTTCCAGGGGATGTCCCTATAGATGTGCCTTCTGTGCCACATCACAGGTCTGGAAAAAATTTCGCATGTTCTCTTCAGAATATGTAGCCAGAGAAATGGTGAGTCTCATAGATAAGGATAATTTTAATAAAATAGAATTTGGTGATGATCTTTTTGCAGTATCAACAGAAAGAGTCAGAGATATACATGATATTGTAATAAAGAATAGATTTCATGAAAAAACGGTTTTTTATGTTAATGTAAGAGCAAATACCTTTAATGAGGAAATGTGCCGCCTTCTTAAAGAAATGAATGTTACAAAGGTTTTTGTGGGATTTGAATCTGGTTCTGATAAAATATTGAAGTTTTACAATAAAAAACAAACAGTAGAGGATAATCAGCGAGTAATAGATCTGTGTTATAAATATGATCTGGCCCTGATATGTTCTTTTATAGCAGGAGCTCCTGTTGAAACAAAAGAGGATATCAGAAAAACCTATGATTTTATATATAAGAATTCAGATAAAATAGCTTCTTTTGTTGTGTGTGTCCTTCAACCATATCCTGGCACAGAAGTATGGAATTATATAATATCCAGAGAACCTGGAAAGGAACAAAATTTATTAGAAATTATGAATCGTACGAATTTTAGTGAACATCTATCTGATGCACAGTTAGGATACTATATAAATAAAATGTACAATATTGAATGTCTGAGAAATAAATATCTCTGTGATGGATTGGAATTGGCTAATTACTTACTTAAAACAGGCTTTATACTCAGGCCTGAACATAGGTCTTTAAGTGATTTATTGCCTTTTATTAACTTGACAATGTCACATTAGATTATAGGTCTAAATATTTTTTAAAATCCTTTCAGATCTGGTTTAAATTATAAAAAATCAGGGTATCTTCTATAATAAAAAAATCTTCAAAAAAAGAGAAGATGCCTGTATTTCCTGTATGAGCTTATCCCGTTCTTTGACAGAAGGATTATAAAATTATTACAGAAATGACATTACAGGCCTTTTTAGAAGGCAGGGGAACTGAAAGTAAATACGGTGTCAAGATTGAAAATTTTGATATAGGAAGTTCTAAATTTAATGACACCATCGTAGGGATTGCCCTTCAGAGCGCTGTAAGAGATATGACATCAGGTGTGCTGGAAAATACTGATAAAATATTCTATACACCTTCTACAGGTCTGACTGAAGGCGTTGTTGCTTATATAGATAAGGAGGAGGTTATTATTAATATTGGTTCTGAAGCAGGAGTTAAATCGGGAGATATCTTTAATATTATAAAAATTACTGATATAACTGATCCTTTAACAGGACAGGTAATAAAAGTGAAAGATGATATAGTTGGAGAAATCCATATTTTTGAAGTGGACGCAAAAAGTGCCACAGGTAAGATTTTGAATTTACAGGCCGGTTATTCAGTTCAGGTTAAGGATCCTGTGAGGAAGAAAATGTAGAATTGTCTGGTGAACAATGAGCAGAAAGGTCTCTTCACTGTTCACTACTCACTTAATTTAAATGCATAGGAATTTTCATTATTATTAAATAATTAGTTTCAGTAAAAATAAACCTTTTATGTTTAAAACAATCAGCTTAAGGAAAAAAGCTGAAAACTAATAATAATTTAATACAATTCATTTTTTGATAAAATATCATTATATTTTTGGCAGGAAAAAGCTTATGTTAGTAAGAATTATATAATCGATTTATTCAAAGAGAGGAGAATAGGATTTTATGACAGATGCTCAACTTATCAGTCAGATCAACAATGATTTCCACAAGATTCTGGAGAAGATGGACACTCCTGATCATCCTGCAAAAGATATTCTAGCCCGGGCCAATAAGGATTTTCATGAAAGAGGTTGTGTAATTAATGTAGGTAAAGGTGACGATGTAAAAATGCAACCTTTCCCTGTTTTCATTATGCCTTATTTCATAACACGAGCCGAAATGAATGAAATTGCCCGTGTTTCGAATCATATCCTGAATGTACTGGAAAAAGTATCAAATCTTTATTTCCTGGATGATAAGTACAAACCTATGTTCAATCTTACAGATAAAGAGACTGAGCTTATGGAGAGTGAGACAGGAACACAGAGACGTGTCTGGATAACCAGAAATGATGCATTTCAGGAAGGGGATGTGCTCAAATTTATCGAGTTTAACACAGATTCCCCGGGCGGCCCTATGTACTCGGATGTACAGACAGAGATTATAGAACAGAGTGTAGTAATGGATGAGCTCAGAAAGAAATACTATATGAGTTCAGATCGTTTTGTTCCACAGATTCTTTACAATCTTCTCAAGGCTTACAGGGAATGGGGCGGAAAGAAACGTATGCCCAATATTGCCATAGTTTCCGATAAAGGCGCCACTTACCCGGAATTTCTGATTATAGTGGATGATTTTAAACGGCAGGGATATAACTGTGAATTTGCCACACCTCCTCAGTTGGAATACAGAAATGGTAAGGCTTATACTCCGGGTGGTATGGAAATAGATATCTTATATCGCCGTGGGTGGATCAGAAACTGGACGGATTACTGGGATGAAATAAAACCACTTCGTCAGGCCTACAGAGAAAATGCTTTCTGCTGTGTAAATTCTATCCGTTCCCTTCTTGCTTCCATAAAGAGCATTCTTGAACATATTCAGGATAAGGAGATTGCAAAACTTTATACTAAAGAAGAGTATGAGGTAGTCTTTAAAAATATTCCCTGGACACGTCTTATGAAGAATCGTAAGACCCTTGCTCCTGACGGAAAAACAGAAGTAGATCTTTTTGATTATGTTCAGAAGAATCGTGAATCTCTGGTGTTAAAGCCTATAGATCTTTATGGCGGCCAGAATGTGTGTGTTGGCCCTGCAAATACTCAGGAAGACTGGGAGAAAACAATTAATCTTGCTGCTACAACAGATCAGAAATATGTGGTTCAGCATTATGTAAAGATTCCCGAGATGGACCTTCCTGAAGTTGATCCTGAACTTGTATGGAAACCAAAGAAATTAAATCAGAATTTCTATGCTTTCGGTGGTCAGCATGTCGGTGGAATGTGTCGCACCTCTGAATCTCATGTTATAAATATCTCTGCCGGCGGAGGACTCTGTCCTATTATTATAGTTGAAGGTATGAAATAATTTATATACATAGGAATTTTTATTATTGTTAAATTTTTAAAGCTATCAGTCTTCAGCGTTCAGCCATCAGCTAAGGGAAAAAGCTGAAAGCTGAACGCTGAACACTGATGGCTAACAAATAAAGGAGGAAGGTTAATGCGTTATATTATTAATTTCTTAATGGTTTTATTAATTGTATCTATTATTACCGGATGTGGTAGCAGTAGCAGTAGTACTCCTGTTATTCCTACATCTATTCCAACTGCCATACCCACTACATCTCCTACATCTATTCCCACTGCCATACCCACTACATCTCCTACATCTATTCCCACTGCCACAGTTATAACACCTGAAGGAGGTACGTTTACAGTGGCTGCTGGTTCACCTCAGGAAGGTTCAGTTACTTTTCAAAACAATTCAGTTACAAGAGATGTTACCTGTACCGGAGGAATTGTAAATCTTGTACCATCTCTTCCTCTGGAAGTACAGATGGCAAGCAGTGTATATAGTTTTTCTATTTCAGATACTACTGCTTATAATGTAGCATTTCCTGCATATGTTACATTACCTGTAACATTGAGTTCCTCAATTTTACCTGAAAATGTGACAGTTTTTCATTCCAGTAATGGAGTTGACTGGGATAATATAGGTGGTACTCTTAATAGTACCAGAGATAGAATATCCACAAATATTCCGTCTTTCTCTTATTTTGTAGCTACTATCCTTCTTACAGGCCCATCGGGAAAGAAAATTTTTTTCCTCCACCATTCAGTAGGAAATGATCTTGTCGAGAGAGGAAATGTAAGAGAAACCATAAACACTTATAATTCTTCCCATGGAACCAGTTGGCAATTCTGGGATCACGGTTATAATGGTGATGGTCTGAGAGATGCCAGTGGCAATTATACCGGCACCAATTATAATATACCGGGAGATAACACAGAACCTGAGGGACTTGCCTATCTCTTTACTTCCTCTGATGGAGATGCAGTTTCATCAAGAAATCAAATAATGACTTATGATGTAATAGTATTTAAATCCTGTTTTACTGCATCTCAGGCTCTTGTTGATGATGATACTCTGAATAGTTACAAGAATTATTATCTTCAAATGAGAAATTTCTTTGATCTCCATCCGGAGAAGGTCTTTATTGTTATAAGTCCTCCTCCAGCTCATCCTGGCGAGACGGATTCAACAACTGCTTCCAGAGCAAGACAGTTTGCCAACTGGTTAAAGAGTTCTGAATATCTGAGTGGTCACAGTAATGTTGTATGCTTTGATCTATTTGATCAGTTTGCTGACAATAGTAATGTGCTGAAAGCATTTTATAGATATAATTATGTGGACTCTCATCCAAATGAACTGGCAGATCAGACAGTAGGGCCAATTTTTGCCCAGTTTTTAATGGATGCAGTAAATCATTAGGAATGAGTTCAAAATAATACTGTCGCAACTTCCGTAGTGCGTGATATGTAATGTGTAGAAATAACTCATTACGCTTTACATATATCTATTCTATTTCACAACAGGAAAGTTTACGTACCCTAAAAGAGGTTCTTTCAAGATTTACTATATCTGATATATAATCAGGATTCTGTTCCAGAATTATACTGCCACCAATATCCAGTTTACTCTGGTTTTCTTCATGAAGAGGATTTGTATTTCTATATTTATTGAAACTGGCTATTGTTGCTTTCATATTAATTGTATAAGATCCATGTTTTTTATAAAAATCCCGGAAAATTTGTATTCCAAAAATTTCTAATTTCGCGTGAGTAAATCCTGGATCAAAATCTGTAGGTTCTAATATGTTACCACTGGTATCTAAAATATTTACTGTGTAATTATATTTATCTATCTGTATAATTTCTATCTTTTTATCTTTAAGATTTATTTTTCTATTGTTATCATATTCAATACAGAATTCAAAATCTCCGCCGTTTCCTTCAGCCACTAATTTATCACCTTCCGGTGTGTTTATCTTATTTATGATAATTCCTTCTCCTTTATAATCAGTCATCCAGAAATCATTGGGGTCATCATGATCGGGTGCAGGTTCATACCTGCCTACAACTGTTGTGTTACGTGGTGGAGTCTGAAAATAAAACTGAAAGCCTGCATTATATGTTCTGGAGGTGATTTCCGGAGTAACTCCATCAATTGCACCTGCCAGTAGTACGCTTCCTGCACTTATTGGTTTTATAGTGAGGTCATCTGTGGCATGATAGAAACCTGTATTATAAGATGTTTCGCTATCTTCTGCCACTTCTGCCTGAAGGTCATCTTCACTTATAAGAATTACATCATTACTGTTTACTCCAAGAAGACAGTTTATTTTCCCGTAAGATATTATTTTACCTTTCCCCACAAGCTGGACACCCAGTATTAGATGGGAATCCGAGTAGATTGTATGATTATTAAGATCAAGCTTTATAATCCATTTTGTTCCTCCGAATTCACTCAGCACGAACCCATGCAATATATCTTTAAATACGTACACTTCTCTTATAATGGCTTCAGGTCTTCTATAAAGAAAAAATACATCTGGCTGAAGACTTGGACTTACGAGATCCAGTAAGATTTTAAATCTGCTTTCCTCTGTATTTAAATTACTTCTGTCTCCTGTAATATATATGTCATTTTTGAGTTTTAACATACCTGAATTGGTATCAAATATTATATTATTGAAAAATCCTGTTGAATCAAACACATCTAATTTTGATCTTTTTATCATCCCCGGGTAAGCCCCCGGGTAAGATGCCGTGGGCGGTATATCTATAATCTGGACAAAACCGGGCGAAATAGTATTTATAGGAGCACCTGAAGTGTACTCTCCTGCTTTAGCTCTATTAAGTATTTCTTCTACATTAATCTTACCTATGTTTAAGCTCTGAGGCATATTGGATTTTAAAGCACCGTCAAAAGTAGAAGGGATTCCCTGTATTTTCCCCATGGCTATAAGAAGCCCTCCATAAGAGGTAATATCTGAACTGCTGCTCATTATACCGGTTACTTCTGCTTCTCCTTCTTTTGCCTTCCACCCCGAGTAGATACCTCCCGGAGGATTTGTATCATTGGGGTCATTACCTTTTATAATATAACTCCCTTCTCCTATTACAATTAATCCTTCTGAGTTTAGATTATAGGGATAGAAATCAGAACGTGCCAGAAAAGCCCTCATGACTTTTTTTACACTTCCATATTCCCCTATAGATATAATCTTAGCTGTATAAGGAGGTGTATCATCTGAAGGATTGGGAGAAAAAAGATTATTTGTAGAACAATATTTCCCTTCGCCAGTATTAAAGGAGATTTTAAAGGTAGCCTTATTTATGGTAATTTCTTCCTCAATGGAATTATCCTTATTACATACAGGTAAACTTATGCCATCCTTTGGGAATGATAATGGCCTGATGAGTCCCCAGGATGGATCATTATTTAACATATATATGGCATATTCAATACCTGCTTCAGCAGCTCTCAACGCCTGTTTTTTGTTTTCCTGAGTTCCAAATAGATAGAGATTATTTGTGCTTATAAAGACCATAGAGACAGCCATTAAAACCATAAGTGTTGTCAGTAATAAGACAGTCAGTAAAGCCATACCTTTCGACTTTTTCAAAGAAAACACCTCCTCTTTAGTTTCTTGGAATTACCGAATTAGTCATTTTAACTAATTCTGTGCCAATATTATCATTGCCACCAGTAGAAAACATAACAGAAGCTTCTTTACGTATTTTTGTTTTTAGTGTTATTGTTATAAATAGAGAAACCCCTTTCTGATCAAAATCAATACCATAGATGTCTTTTGCAATTAATCTTAAGTTTTCATTGGTAGCTTTACTTTTTTTATCTATATATAAAAGAATATCTTCCAGAGGAAAAGGGTTTACATCTTTATTTATTCTTGGTTTAAATCGTCTGTAAAGATCCCTTTTTTCAGTTGATGGTGAAAGAGTGACCCTGGGATAAATATAATAAATAATATAACCCTGCCATTTGGGTTTTCCATTTTCAACATCATAGGTATTGGTTACTGTATCCAGGGATGTTTCAAAACAGATGTATTCATTAACAGTCTCCGGGGTTCCGTAGTTTTCTATCTGTGCAGTTATCCAGTTAGAACCGGTGAAATCTCTTATTATATTGTTCATGGCTATCATGGCTTTCTGGTAAATATTGGATTTTGTTTCTCCCATCTGCCAGCTTTTCATACCTACATCAATAGTAGTATATACCCCGAACATAAATAAAGAAAAGACAAGAGTAACTATTACCAGTTCAAGGAGAGTAACTCCCGATATAAATATTTTCATGGCTTCCTCTCATTATTTGGTTATTATTGTATCAAAATTTTTTCTGGCTAAAAGAGTAGTTAATTGCAGTGTCTTTTCTGATTTCAGAACAAGGTCAAACCATTTCACCTGAACTGTAATCTTTTTTAGATAATCAGGTTCGTAATTATCAATATCTATTTTGAATTTATAGTTTACTCCCCCCACTTTCTCACTTCCATTTATTTCCTGATTGCCTGTACTGTCCCATGGAATAAATGTGCCTTCTGCATTTATTATAGCAGAATCACATCCTTCTACATTCATCAAAAGATCTATTTTTAGAATACCATTTGGGTCTTCCATAGCTATATTACTTATTTCATCAAGTTTTTTATTGGCTATATTAAGTGCTGCAGAATTCTGCTGGCCTTTTTTTATTGCCTGTAAGCCATAAGCAAAAACACTGCATACTACTATTATTACCATACCAAGTAACGCAATGGCTATAACTATTTCTAATAAACTGAAACCTCTTTCCTGAGAATAAATAGTTTTCATATGCTTAGACCTTATTGTAATTCTGTTTAATCAGAAATTGAGCAGTTATAAATAATAGTATTAGATTAAGATAGCTATATAGCTACAAACATTGTAAATTAAAGCTTTTTAATGCATATGCATTTACCTTATGCATTATGAGATCATTAATTATAGGATATGTAAAAAATATATTATAATATTATTTTAATCTATAATGTAAAAATAGTCAAGAGATGTAAAAAAATTTTAGGATTTTTTTAAAAAGTTAGACTTTGAAATATGACAATTTTTTAGATCTGTAAAATTTTTTATCACTCTAAATCTGAAACTCAACCTCCAATTATAATTAAAATATATAGGAATTTTCATTATTGTTAAATTATTAGATTCAGTAAAAATAAACCTTTTATGTTTAAAGCTATCAGCAATCAACTTGAGGAAAAAGCTGAAAATTGAGGGCTGAAAACTGAAAGTTAATAATAATTTATCATATTAAAGAACAGTCATTTGCATTGTGAGGATATTCTTCTCATTTTGTCTGGAATATTCAATAGTATTAACAGTATTTTTTATTAGATAAATTCCCAGACCTCCTATGGGTCTTTCTTCCAGTGGTATATTCACATCAGGTGTGGGCATATCAAGAGGATTAAAGGCAATTCCGTCATCTTCTACAATTATTGTTAACTCCCGATTTTCCATGTTCATATAGATATTTATGAAATGTTCTTCTGTATCTTTATAGCCATAAGAGATAATATTAGTAATTATTTCATCCATTACCATATCTACATTAAATTTATTTTCCAGTGGAATATTTTCTTCTTTAGCAATTTCATCCAGTAGAGATACTATTTTTTCTATTTCTTCTATTTTATTAGTAATAGTTATTTTTTTTCCCATCCTCATTTTATCTTTCTATTTTTTTAACTTTGATTTTTCATAGAATTAAATTAATTATAATCCAAAATATAATAATTGCAAGACTTTTTTATTTTATTCTATTATATTGTAATTATTAGTTTATTTTGATATAATTAATATCCGTAGGAATTTTCATTATTGCTAAATTATTAGCTTTAATAAAAATGAACATTTTATGTTTAAAGCAATCAGCAATCAGCATAAGGAAAAATGAAAGCTGATTGCTAATAATAATTTTTGTTTAAGTTTATAGGAGGTATCCTACTTGTTGTGAGTATTCTTGAGAAAATAAAAACAGTGCTTAATAAAGATATTATGGCCTTCATAAAGGTATCTTCTTCCCGGGAGTCTTCTAATGATAAGAAGAAAGTAGAAGAAATATATTTTAAGGGAGCCTGGCAGGAAGAAGGAGAAGCCAGGTGGGCTTTTTTTAAAGATTCCTCTGATGAAGAAAATAAATTTATAACAGCTAAACTCCCGGAAGACCTTGAAGGAGATCTGCAAAAATCTATTGCTATTAAAACTCCTCATCTGCAGATTACAAAAGAAAAAAAAGCTTTAGAAACCAGTGGTCTTACAGGAGAGACTTTTATAGAAAAAGATAGTACTCCCCTTAAAACTGATTCTGTTGTGAGTATTACAGAACTAGGACGCTCTATGGTTTCTAGATACATGGATGTAAAATCTGTTTCGTCTATTGATGAAAAGATAGATATAGATTCTATTACTCCAGAAGATGATTCAAAGACTGGTAATAGTCTGGTAGATCAGAGAGAAGTGCTGAGAGATCATAAAATAAAGATTTTTTTTGTTGAAGACAATAAAAGTTTTCAGTTAATACTGAGAACACTTATAGAGAAAACCCCGGAAATGGTACTTATAGACTGGGCTGCAGACGGGAAAGAAGCTATTCATAAGATAAAAAATTCCTCGGTACTTCCTGAGATTATTTTAATGGATATTGCTATGCCCGGTATGAATGGTATAGCGGTAACAAAAGAGCTTTTAAAGATTCATCCTGACCTGAAGATTATTATGTTGACAGCCTTTGGAGATAAAGAGCATGTATTGAATGCTCTTGAAGCAGGTGCAACAGGTTTTCTGCGAAAAGATGCTTCACTATCACTGATTAAAGAAGCTATAAAACAGGCTGCCCTGGGGGGTCAACCTATACAAAAGGATATTTCCCATTATGTTAAAGAAGTAAAAATATCTTCACTGGCTAAATCCTCTGAATATACGGAACTTGCCTCTCAGGAAAAAAAGATATCCCCTTTTAATAAAGAGTATATTGCAGATAAAATTCAACAATACAGAGAACGTCTGTGAAGAAGGAGTTTACCTTTGCTTCTTGATTACGGCAGCATTAAACACCCTCTGTATCACATAATCATCCTTTAAATTCCGGAGAAAAGCCCTTATATTTTCTCTTTTGTTACTTTCTTTTCCACTACAATGATAATTCTGTGGTGTTATATGATAAATGTCGGAATAGCGAAGTAATTCTTTTTCTTCTACCATATATAAGGGTCTTATGATTTGAAATTTTCCATCAAAAAAAGTTTGAAAGGGTTTTATAGTATCTTTATTTCCGCTGTAAATTACATTCATAAGAAAGGTTTCAGAAACATCATTTTTTGTATGTCCCAGGGCAATTTTATATATTTTCTGTTTGTCTGCTTCTTCAAAGACTGTTTTTCTTCTTCCCCTTGCACATTCATAACAGCTCAGAAGGTCTTTTTTATAAAGAGGATTTTTGAGAAATTTGACAGGATTTGCCATAGAGAGAGTGTTTTCTGAAAAATTTTTAATATAAGAAAGTACTTTATCATCTTTATATGGATATATATGAATTGGATAAATAAGAGAGGGAGAATGTATTTTTGTAAGAAGTTTTAAGAGTGAAATAGAATCTTTTCCCCCTGACAGAGAAATAATAATTCTCTCAGTCTTATTAAAAAGGTTATATTCTTTATTACATTTGAAAATTTTTTTAAGAATCGTTTTTTCAATATCCATGACCTGTAAGATAATAACATGGGCCTATGAAATTTTCAAGAAATATCTATTTAGAATTAGACTTTTTCCTTTGAATATGTGATAATATAATTTAAAGAGGTGATAATCTTGTATTTAGAAACGGGAACAATACTTAATAATTTCTATAGAGTTGTAAGACTACTCGGCAAAGGATCTATGGGTAATGTATATCTGGTTGAAAGACTTAAGGATGATAAAAAATTTGTAGTTAAGGAACTTATGTTCTCAGGAGAAGCAGGCCTCGATATGTCGACTGCTCGTGAGATATTTTTCAGAGAAGCAGAGTTTATCGTAAAATTTAATCATCCCGGTTTGCCGGCTATGTATGGAATTTTTACTGAAAATAACAGGGATTATCTTACTATGGATTATATAGAAGGAAAAAATCTTGAAGAAATAATTAACTCGTCACCTGAACCAATTTCAGAAGAAAGTGCTATTAACTGGGTTATAAAAATTGCTCATATCCTGGATTATCTTCACAATTCTTTTCACGCACCCATTGTATATAGAGATCTTAAACCTTCAAATATTATAATAACACCGGGTGGCAATCCTAAACTTGTAGATTTCGGTATATGCCGGTACTATAATCCTGAGAAAAATACAGATACTTTTAGTTACGGCTCTCCCGGTTATGCCGCACCGGAACAATATAGAGGTAGAGGTCAGTCCACTCCCAGAACCGATGTTTTCGGCCTTGGAGTCATATTATTTCAGATGCTTACAAAATATGACCCCACTCTTAAACCTTTAACCTTTCCGCCTATGAAATCATTGAATCCGCTTATATCAGGTGAATTAGAGTCTATAATCAGCCGTGCTATTCAATTAGATCCTGCAAATCGCTATATAAGTATCATGGAATTTAAAGAGAAATTGGAAAGATACAGTGGGTTTTATTCTTACCCTCCCGAGGAAGGTTCTCCAAAACTTACAAATAAATGGGCATGGACGGGCCTTATACTTGCTCTGTTAGCGGTAGTTTCTCCTTTTCTCACAAGTTTTTTATGTTATTTTTTGTCTTCAGTTTCCAGTAGTTTTATTTCGGATATTTTGTTTTTTACATATACAATAATTGTATTGGTAAGCCCTCCCTTAGGATTGATTGCCGGTATAATTGGTTCAATAAAAGCCAGGAAAGATAAGAATATTTCTTCTGTACCTGTCAGTCTGGCTATTGGATGTAATTCCCTTATTATTCTGTTTATGGTACTTATGATCTTTATTTTATCTTCCGGTTTTTTAAAAGCAAGAGCTCAGGGTACACTAGCAGCATGTGAGTCAAATTTAAAAAATATTGCCATGGCATTGGAGATGTACGCTGCAGATAATGAGGGACATTATCCTGCCTCTATTGAATATCTTACTAAAACTTCCTATATTAAGGCTATTCCTCCTTGTCCTGGTTCCATAAAAACACCTTATGGTTATATATATGCAGTTAAACCTGATAATTTTACTCTCTGGTGCAGTGGAGTTAAGGTACATAATTCTGTAGGTGTGGAAGATGGATTTCCTCAATATAATCCAGGTAATGGATTAAGAACAAAATAATTTAAATGCATAGGAATTTTCATTATTGTTAAATTATTAGCTTCAGTAAACATAAACCTTTTATGTTTAAAGCTATCATCAATGTAACTACTCAGGTACAGGTAAATTATAATAAACTTCTTGACATAATTCAAGAAAAAATGTATTCTAGAAGGGTCAAAATATTGTTACTATTTCTGAATAGTAACGTTATTTTAAAGAAAGGAAGTATTTTAAATGAATTTCAAAAAACCTTTTATTTCTGTTTTTATTTTATTAATAACAATTTTTACTTTTTTACCTGTAAAAGGAGAAACATCAAAAGAAGCTTTGGAAAAAGGGAATACTTTATATGAGCAGGGAAAATATGAAGAAGCAATCAAATGTTATGATGATGTTTTAACTATAGAACCAAAAAATATAGAGGCTTTATTAAAAAAGGGAGATGCTTTATCTACTCTCGGTAGATATGGAGAAGCTGTTATATATTATGACAGAGCACTCAAGATTGAACCTGAAAATTCTCAGGTTCTTTTTTCTCTGTGCAGTCTTTTTACAGAGAAAAGTAAATTGATAAATGAAGGTAAATTTGATGAGGTTTACAATTGGTGTGATAAAATATTAAAGACAGACCCTGAGAATTTTTGTGTCCTCTATTTAAAGGCTTATGCTTTACAAATGGAAGGTAAATATGATGAAGCTATTAAATATTTAGATATAGTCCATAAGAAGGACCCTGAAAATCTGATGGCTTTTCAGGGTAAAATAGATGTGTTTATACAGCAGGGGAAATATGATGAAGCAATTAAATGCTGTGATAAAGCCCTCTCTATTGATCCTGTTAACAGTGCGATTTTATGGTATAAAATTTCTGCACTGGTAGATCAGGGTAAAGAGGATGAAGCAATAAAATGTTGTGATAAAGTTCTGGAAAAGAATCCTGCTAATATAGATATACTGGGTTTTAAGTGTTCTATTCTGGAGAAGCAGGGTAAGTATGATGAAGTGCTTAAATGTTATGATAAAGCTCTGGAACATGATCCTGAAAATATAGATATTTTATATTATAAGTGTAATTCCTTATACCAGCAGGGCAAATATGATGAAGCAATTAAATGCTGTGATAAAGCTCTGGAGATTGAGCCTGACAATACTTATATCTTGGCTTATAAGTGCGATATTTTATTAAAACAGGAAAATAATGAAGGAGTTATTACGTGCTGTCATAAGATATTAGAGATAGATCCTCAAAATTCTGATGCTTTTAATTATAAAGGCCGGGCTTTAAATAAGCAGAAGAAATATGAAGAGGCTCTTGAATATTTTGATAAAGGATTGGAATACCTCTGTAAAGATACATGAGGGTCAGCTTCCATAGAATACAGTCTGTATTTCAATAAAGGAATAGCTTTAACTGAACTTGGAAAATATGAGGATGGAGTTAAATATTTTGATAAAGCTTTAGAGATAGATCCTTACAGCGTAGAAGCCTGGAAGTACAAAGGCAATGCACTTTACAATCATGGTAAATATGAAGAAGCCGTAAAGTGTTATGATAAATTTTTAGAAACCAGTCCTGAAGATAAAGAGGTAACAGCTAAAAAAGAGGAAGCCCTGAAAGCTTTAAAAGAAAAATAAATTTGTTGTTGCGTAATGCTCGGCATTACGCAACAACCTTTACGAACCTATACCTCCATAATATTCCTTTTATATGTTGTATAAAGTTTCTTCAATTCACTTATTTTCTCTGCCATTTCCTTCTGCAAATTTGATACTTTATCATAATTACGGGAATAAAGAACTTCTCTGATTCTTGTAAAGAGAGATTTTTCTCTCAAAGAATCCTTCATAAGATAATGTCTCAGGATGTTTATCCTTGTCCACAGATCATCATCATAATCATTAAATCCTTCTTTGCCATGGAGTTTAATACAGTTCCTTACGCAATCAATATTTTCAATTATTATACGTTCACCCAGTTCCATTGACCATTGCAGGGTTGTTGCTTTTATATAAGAATCCATTATTTTTTTATCGAAAACATCACCTTTATAAAGAACAGCAGTTTTATCAGGATATCTGGATAAATTACTTAAATTTTCCCATACAGTTGCCGGCGGTACTCCGAAAAGCCTGTCTCTTTCTTCTCTGGTATAATGTTCAAAAACATCTTCTTCACTTCTGTATTCTCTTTCCCGTTCAAGGTAAGAATACTCTTCTCCAGACTTTTTAGAGAACTCTTTTTCAAGTTCAGAAGATGTTTTTTTAGAAGTAATTGCATATTTTATACCATCCAGAATAGACTGATATATGGCTGCCAGTGCAAGGTAAGTATTTGTGTGGGGATTGGAAGCCCTGAATTCGAATCTTATCGACAGTGGGTTTGCCATATCCCTTACAAGTCCTGCCAGTACTGTCCTGTTTCTTGAAGGTATTTCAACATTATGCCCCACACATGCCACTATACAGACAGGTGCTTCGAACCCCGGTTTTAAGCGGTTGAAGGCATCATTTGTTGAGTTTACAAAGGGATTGATAACCTCATAATTCTTTAAAATTCCCATAATAGCTCCCCATCCTGCAGGGCTAAGAAAATCTTTTTTCATATCCTCAGGAGCAAATAAATTTACTACTTTCCCATTTTTCAATCTGGATCTTACATTTACATGGGTGTGTTCACCGCTTCCTGCTATACCTTCTATGGGTTTTGCCATGAAGGTAACCTCCAGGCCTTCGAGTCTGAAAATTTCTTTTATTAATATTCTGGCCAGGATTTCATTGTCTGCTGCCTGAAGGGCACCGGCATATTTCCAGTCTATCTCCAGCTGTTCCATTATATGAGTCAGTTTACCATCTTCACTGATCTTTGCTTTTACTCCTCCTACTTCTTTATGGCCCATTTCAGGTTCGAGACCGTATTTTTCAAGGAGCAGAAGAGTTTTTTCCAGAGCAGTTCTTACATTTCCTTTGGTTCTCTTCCAGTATTGTTCCTGGAGTACCTGTGACACTGATAATTCTTCTACTTCAGCTTCTTCATCAGGAGTTTTTACCCAGAATTCGAGTTCTGTTGCTGCTATAGGATTTATGTCCATAATTTCATGAGCATTTATATTTGGAAAACCTTCTGAATGTTGCTGTATTAAATTAAGTATTTCATTTTTAAAATAGTCTATAGACCTTTGCAGAATAGAACGAGAGTCAACTTTTTTGTTTTTGTGTACCAGAAAAGAAGGTATCCTCATAGTCCCTACTGGTTTGGCATTTTCAATATGTTCATAATTATAATCTATAAACCAGTTTACTGATTTATCAGCTACTATATCAACCTTTGCATCATTTATTCTTGCTATATCGGGTAGTACAACACTTGAACCATCAGTTTGAATACCTTCGCTCAGGTATTTATGAATATTTTCCAGAAAATTATTCACCGGTATTTTTTCATCGGTATCATTTCCTCTTAGATCTATAGCTGAAAAAGATACAAATTTTATTTCAGGATGTTCTTTTAAGAGAGAACATAGTTTTTCCGGATGATGAATTTCCACCGGTATTACGTAGAGTAGATTATTTTGTATCATATAATGCCTCCGTAAGTCTATTAAAATAATGAGAGAATTATAACACACAAAAAAAAATTAGCAAATATTTTTATATATATTTTTAGCAATTCAAAATTATAAGTTCTTTTACTCTTTTATTATAGACTTAAAATTGTTATAATATTTTTATTTAATATAAAGGAGCAATTTATGCCTTTTAAAGTTAAAAAACTTGATATAAGTGATATTCTTTTAATTAAACCAGATGTATTTAATGATACAAGAGGTTTTTTTATAGAAACGTATAGCTATTCACAATTCAGAGAACTTGGTATAAAAGAAGAGTTTTTTCAGGATAATCACTCTAAATCAGTAAGGAGTGTTTTAAGAGGACTTCATTATCAGAAATTACCGAAAGCTCAGTCGAAATTGATAAGATGTATAAAAGGCGAAATTTTTGATGTGGCAGTAGATATTAGAAAATATTCTTTTACATATGGAAAATGGGTAGGTGTTGTTCTTTCAGAAGAAAATAAAAATATACTTTATATACCTTCAGGTTTTGCCCATGGCTTTCTGGTTTTAAGTGAAACTGCAGAGATTTTTTATAAGGTTACTGAAGAATATTCACCTTTGCATGACAGAGGTATACGCTGGAATGATCCGGCTATAGGTATTGAATGGAGAATAGAAGATCCTATAGTTTCCGAGAAAGATAAAAATCTTCCCCTTTTAAAAGATGCTGATAATAATTTTGATTAATTACCTCTGCCAGAAAGCCCTTTCCAGTAAAATATTATCCTTATTTTTAGGATGGTAAAATTGAAACAGAAAATTTCAGGAACATTCAGAAGTAAAGAAAGGGCTGATGATTTTTTACGAATAGGTGGTTATATTTCTACTGCTGATAAACAACTATCTGAATAGTAACATATATTACAATTGTTTTTGAAGGTTAAATCTTACGAGTATCGAAATTTTATAAAAAGTTGACTTGAGCAGGTGGTTTTATTTTATGGAGCTTATATGTGCCGTTTGTGGTGCAGAGTATAAAGTAGAAGTAAAATTTTGTAATGAATGTGGATCACAGAGATTCGTAGAGCAGGAGCTGGGCAAATTAATTTTGTCTCCAGGAGAGATAATTGCTTCAAGATATAAAATTATACATTTTTTAAAAGCCGGTGGAATGGGGGCTGTGTATAAAGTAGAAGATATAAATCTTTCGAAAATCTGTGCTATAAAGGAATTGATAAATATATTTACCAATGATTCAGAGAAGAAAGCAGCTATAACAAGATTTGAAAGAGAAGCCAGGATACTTTCT
>Ga0302241_1001336_pt1 | contig 18326 bp, 16 predicted proteins | sample AAG_UR_Arg_MG_FD_193532 | JGI IMG/M metagenome (GOLD analysis project Ga0302241, IMG submission 193532) | Enriched activated sludge microbial communities from anaerobic digester in WTTP, New Holstein, Wisconsin, United States - AAG_UR_Arg | ecosystem: Engineered > Bioreactor > Anaerobic >... | reverse complement strand
GACATGGGACATGACGATTTCGAAGTAGATGTGAGCTTCGTTGACGACTCAGAGATAGCGCAGTTGAACGCGGAGTATCGGGGAGTGGAAGGGCCCACTGATGTCCTGTCGTTTCCCATGGACGACCCGGACGAGCTGGCGGCCTACGAAGGCGATTGTGCTGAGCTGGTAGAATGCCCTGACCTGCCGAACATAATCCCGCCGGATGACTTCGACGCTTGGGATGATGCCGGCGTCCTCGAGAGTCATCTGCTGGGTGATGTTGTGATATCGCTTCCCCGCGCACTGGAGCAGGCTGCGGGCTTTGGCCATTCGTTGGAGCGAGAGGTATGCTACCTTACTGTCCACGGGGTGCTGCACCTTCTGGGGCATGACCACGAAACCGAAACCGGCGCCTTGCGGATGAGGGAGATCGAGGAGTCAGTCATGAATCAGATTGGGCTTCCGAGGTAGCTACAGCCTCCTGACGTATGCAATGTAGCATGTGGGGGCGGGCAGTTTGAAGGCTCGTAACTTAGGCGAGAGTTTCAGGTTCGCGGCGACCGGAATGGTTCAGGCACTCAGGAGCGAGCGTAACATGCGCATACACATCGTCGCGGCTATACTGGCAGTGTTGCTCTCGCATGCGCTGCGCCTCGGTAGCCTGGAGATCGCTGTCGTGGTCTTGGCCACTGTGATCGTGATAGTCGCAGAGATGGTCAATACAGCACTGGAGCATCTAGTCGACATGGTCACTGCGGAGTACCATCCCCTGGCGGCGAAGGTGAAGAACATAGCGGCGGGCGCTGTTCTGACGGCCGCCGTGGGGGCGGCAGTAGTGGGCATAATTATCTTCGGCCCGCGGCTCGTATCCATGATCTCGCAAGGCGGGGTGAAACCGTAGATGGCTTCCAACACCAAGGTGAAGGGCAAGAGCGTCCGCAGGCAGCGGCAGTGGCTCACGGGCATCATAATAGTGCTTCTGTTCATCAATATCTTGGTGCTGGCGCGAGCCGCCGAGCTGATAACCTTCCCAGGCGAGGTCTCTAGCACTACTCTTCTGCGCGAAGGAGCTATGTCTTTGGCAGATTACTATGAGTCTCAAGCTGCCAAGCTGGGGTTGGACCGCAACACTGCGGTGCGGGAGGCTCTCGCCAAGTTCAAGTTCGAGGTGTCCAAGGCGGGCGACGCGGAGGGTATTGCGTACATCATCGGCTACTACGGCCGCGCTACCGGAGATGTCATAGAGCGTGAGCAGGAGAATAGGCGGCGCGAAGCAGTGCTCGCCATCGTGAACTCCGATCCGAAGGTGATAGCCGTGACTGGGCAGGCCATGATCACAGTCTCAGCCGGCCAGGACGGACGGGTAGTCGTGGAGGATCCCACTCGTGTGCTGTCGCTTGCGGCCATCGACTCCATACAGAAAAGCCCGGCGCTCGCTGGCCTGGCGGCGCCCATCGATATCGAAATATCGGCCGGAAAGGCCAACGTGATCACGGCTCGAACCATGCAAGATAGGATACGTCTCCTCCGCGACGAGGTCGACTCCCTTCGATTGTCGCTGGAAGAGCTCAGGCGCACCGCGGGCCACGCAGCGCTCACGGGGCGGGGAATAGCAGTGTCGATGTACGATGCCGACGGCGGGTTTGTGAACGAAGAGGTTGTTCAGGAAAAGGATATCCGCGACGTGGTGAACGAGCTGTTCGCCGCGGGAGCTCAGGGTATTGAAGTGGGCGGGCAGCGATTGATTGCTACCTCATCGATAAGGTCGGCGGGCCCTCAAGTCCTCGTCAACCAGCGACCGATTCCAGTCAACCCTGTGGTGACTCGGGCGGTAGGGGACCCGCAAGTACTCGAAAGCAGCCTCGACCTTATCAGAAACTCCCTCAAGCGGTGGGGGATAAGAGTGGAAGTGGAGCGGTATGACAGCCTTAGCCTACCGCCGTACCGCGCCCAGTGACCGTCCGCCCAAGCGGCGGCGCATCAAGACGCGGCGAGTACGAGTGAGGATGGGCGAGCTTAACTGGCTTGCCCTGCTGCTTCTTGCATGCATCGTGCTACTCTTCGACTCCCTCGTCATAGGCAGGCAGCTCGGTTTCATCCGTCTTCCGGGCGAGCTCACGCAGCTCGACATGGCCCGGAGCGGATCCATAGCCTATATAGAACTGGCCAGAGCATCCCTGGAACGAGACGAGCCAACCGGCGTGGGCTGCGCTGAGCCGGTGCTGTCGGCAGCCTCTGACACGATAGCGCACGCCCGCAGTCGTGAGGAGATCGGACGTGAACTCGCGGGAATGGCAGCGAGTCTGTACTCGTCGGTGCGCACGGATCGGGCGCGAGCAGCAACCGAGCGTGTCGCTGCTCTGGTGTCGGAAGACGCTCGCGTACGAAGCTATAAGGGGGCCGATGCGTACATTCTCATCACGCCCCATGGCGCCGACTCCTCGTTGCAGGACCGACGAAGCGCCCTGTCCCGCGCCACCGTGCAGGCCATTTCCAAAGACCCCATCATCGCGAGGTCGCCTGAGACTATCGAGTTGACCGTGGGTGCGTCGGGCGTGTCGTTTGAGGCGGGCGACCCCGTGGTGCAGGCAGGGGCACTGGCTCGAGAGATCGATTCTCTGCGCACATTGATCGCTCAGGCGAGGCAGGACGCGGGCCTATCCGAGCTTATGGGTCCCGGCGTCACCGTGATGGCGTACGACGCGCCTTCGGGCTATGCCTGGGACGAGATAGTTCACCAAAAGGACGTGCTGGAGATATTGGACTCGCTCTTCGCTGCCGGCGCGCTGGGCGCGCAGGTGGGCGGGGAGCGGATAGTGGCCACATCCTCGGTCAGGTGCATCGGGCCTATAGTCCTGGTGAACCAGCGCCCTATCGCAGTCAACCCCATACACATCAGTGCCGTGGGCAATCCCGTGGCGCTGGAGCGAGCGCTCAAGCCGGTGTCGGCGAGATTTGCGCGTACAGGAAAGCGCATTGAAACGCGGCGCGAGCCCTCCGTTCACCTCAGCGCATACACAAGAGGAGGTCTATAGAATTGGGCAACCCAGACCAGGGGGTCCGGCAAGCCAATATCCGCGAAACCTCAGTGGGCAGCGGCGCCCGGGACGAGCTAATCCGGGCAGCTCGCGAGGCCCGCGAGAGAGCCTACGTCCCCTACTCAGGATTCCGAGTGGGCGCGGCAGTCATGGGCAGAAGCGGTCGCGTCTTCACCGGCTGCAACGTGGAGAATGCTTCATACGGCGCAACGATCTGCGCTGAGCGCACTGCCTTTGTGAAGGCCGTATCCGAGGGGGAGCGGCAGTTCGACCACGTAGTGGTATACTCCAGTGTGCCGCAACCGGTGAGCCCATGCGGGATATGCCGGCAGTTCATGTCGGAATTCGGCCTTGATACGCCGGTGACTATGGTGGGCGACTCCGGCGCCTCGGTTACTATGAGAGTGCGCGATTTGCTGCCCAATGCATTCCAACCGGAGGACCTCAGCCTGTGAAGTCCGGATTCGCAGCTGTAGTAGGAAAGCCCAACGTGGGCAAGTCGTCGCTCATCAACAGCCTTGTTGGGGCGAAGGTGTCGATTGTATCTGACAAACCCCAGACCACCCGCAACAAGATTGCGGCAATCGCCAATCTGCCCGACGCTCAGGTGGTGTTCCTGGACACTCCCGGAATACACAGAGCACGTCACAATCTCGGCGACCGTCTGGTGCGCACCGCCCGATCGGCCATGGAAGAGGTGGATCTGATCGTCTTCGTCGCCGATGCGACATCGAGCGGGCGGCCTGAAGACGAGGCCGTGGCGTCATACATAACCGAAGTAAATACGCCTGCATGGCTTGTAATCAACAAGATCGATGCTGTCCGTCCTGAACAGCTTGCGGAGGCTGAAGCCAAGTCGCGTACACTTGCGCATTTCGAGCGTGTGCGACTAGTGTCGGCCTCTACAGGGCAGAACCTTGAGGGCCTGGTCGCCGAGATTGCGTCGGTGATGCCCAACGGACCCATGTACTACCCGCCCGATGTCATAGTGGACAGGCCGGAGGAGTTCCTCGCGGCCGAACTGATCCGCGAGAAGTTGCTGTTTCTGACGCGCGCGGAGGTTCCGCACTCGGTGGCTGTGGTCATCGACCGGATGGCGCGCAGGGAGGATCGCGACATCGTCGATATCGACGCTACGGTGCTGGTAGAGAGGGAATCGCACAAGGGCATCGTGATCGGCGCCGGCGGAGGCGTGCTCAAACAGGCCGGCATGATGGCCAGGTCGGAAATTGAGAGACTTCTGGGATCGCAAGTCAACTTGCAGCTATGGGTGAAAGTGCGGCGTAGGTGGCGCGACGATGAGTCCATGCTGAATAGGCTGGGATTCGGCGAGCACTAGACGCCCGTTTCGAGAGAGGACTCGCACATGCGCGTTGATGATTTCGATTACGGACTGCCCGAGGAGCTCATCGCTCAGGTTCCCCTGACCGCGCGGGACGCTTCGCGCCTCATGGTGTTGACGCGAAGTGAGCATCTAGTGGAGCACAGGCATTTCCGGGACCTTCCTGAATACCTGAGGCCCGGCGACGTGTTGGTGCTCAACGACACGCGAGTCATCCCGGCGCGCCTCGCTGCCACGCGGCCCACCGGCGGTAAGGTGGAGATACTCCTGCTAACCCCGAGGGGCGGGGATGTATGGGAATGCCTGGCTAGGCCGGGCCGCCGGGCTCAGGTAGGCCAAACCCTGACGTTTGCCGGCGGACGCATGACAGGGCTCGTGCTGGGCAAGACGGAGTACGGCGGGCGGGTAGTGCAGCTTTCTGCAGCCGCGGGGCTGGACGTCGACTCTCTGGTCGATGCTGTCGGGGAGATGCCTGTGCCTCACTACATAAAGAGCCGGCTGGACCAGCCTGAGCGCTACCAGACGGTGTACGCCCGGGAGCGCGGATCGGCCGCCGCTCCCACCGCTGGGCTTCATTTCACCCCCGATCTGCTCGGGCAGATCGAAGGGGCGGGCGTGGTGATTGCCCGGGTGACGCTCCACGTTGGCCTGGGCACGTTCCGGCCGGTAAAGACGGAGCAGGTTGAGGAGCATGTCATGCATTCCGAGCACTACGAAGTGTCTGCGGAGACCGCAGAGGCCATCAACTCCGCTCGCGCCGCCGGAGGACGGGTAGTTGCGGTGGGCACTACAACTGTGCGCACTCTGGAAAGCTCAGCGGACGCAGACGGTCGGGTGGCGCCCGGCGCCGGCTGGACCAGCATCTTCATATATCCCGGCTATGTGTTCCGCGCGGTCGATGCCATGGTCACCAATCTCCACTTGCCCAAATCCACTCTGATCATGATGGTGTCGGCCTTTGCAGGCCGCGAGTTCGTGCTCGACGCGTACCGCCATGCGGTGGAGGAGAAATACAGGTTCTTCTCCTTTGGGGACGCAATGCTCATTTTGTAGCGGCAGCGCCGCCAGGGGTGATAGGGATTCCGACAGTGACTCTGGAAGTAATCAAGCGGTCCGCCGATGGGCGTGCCAGAGCGGGCGTGCTCCACACACCGCATGGCCGTCTCCCGACACCGGTGTTCATGCCCGTGGGCACCCAGGCCTCGGTCAAGACAGTCTCCCCAGATGAACTCGAGGCTTTGGGCGCACGCATTATCCTGGGCAACACCTACCACCTCTACCTCAGGCCGGGGCATGACCTGATCGAGAGGGCCGGCGGGCTACATCGATTCATGTCATGGGGCGGGGCGATTCTGACCGACAGCGGTGGTTATCAGGTGTTTTCGCTGGGGCCGCTCCGCAAGATCACTGAGAGGGGCGTCGAGTTCCGTTCGCACATCGACGGATCGAAGCACCTGTTCACACCGGAGCGGGTGATGGAGATACAGATGGCCATAGGCGCCGATATCGCCATGTGCTTCGATGAGTGCGCTCCGTATCCGTGCGACCATGACTATGCGGCGAAGTCGGCGGCGATGACGGCTCGCTGGGCCGAGCGGTGCCTTGAGGCGCACGACGGAGGAAGGCAGGCGCTGTTCGGGATAGTGCAGGGGTCGGTGTACGCAGACCTCAGGCGGAAGTCCGCAGCGGACATTGTTTCGCTGGGGTTTCCGGGTTTCGGCATCGGAGGTCTGTCGGTTGGAGAACCGAAGGATGTTATGTATGCCATGCTGGATGAGACTGTGCCCTGCCTGCCGGAGGACAGACCTCGCTACCTCATGGGCGTAGGTTCGCCCGACGCATTGCTTGAGGGAGTGGCGCGTGGGGTCGACATGTTCGACTGCGTGCTTCCCACCAGGATCGCGCGAAACGGTACAGTATTTACGCGTGAAGGCAGGATCATCGTGCGCGACGCGGCATACGCAGAGGACTTCCGTCCGCTCGACCCCGGGTGTGACTGCTTCACGTGCCGCCACTTCACCAGGGCCTATATCAGGCACCTGCTGAAGGCCGGGGAGGTTTTAGGGATCCGTCTTACATCAATTCACAACTTGAGGCATCTGGTCCGGATGATGGAGGAAATCCGTGAATCGATCATAGACGGAAGTTTTGACGAGTACCGGAAGGAAACATGGCGGGTCTGGTATAATAACTAGGCAACTCGGACTAAAGCCGGACGGGAAATGGAGGAGTAGTTTGATGGCAATAGCGGCTGCAGCGGCTCCTGGAGCTGCATCAGGTCAGAGCCTGATAGGCATGTTGCTTCCGTTCGCGGTGCTTATCGGGGTGATGTACTTCATGGTCATAAGGCCCCAGAAGACTCAACAGAAGAAACGTGAAGAGATGATGGCGGGGCTGCGCAAGGGCAACAGGATCGTGTCTATCGGAGGGCTTTACGGCGAGATCCTCGACATCAAAGACGATGTACTACTGGTAAATGTTTCTGACCAGGGCGAGAGGGCAATCATCCGCGTCGCTAAGTGGGCTGTGCAGGAAGTAATCGGCAAAGACAACTAGCCCAAAGAGAAGGACCAGGCAGCCGGATAGGCGTGCCGGGCCGTACGTTCGCAGGAGGGCATACATATGCACAATACACGATATCATGGCGCCAGATGGGCATTGACTCTGCTGGCTGTTTTGGCCTTGCTCACGATTTCGCCTTCGGGCATCTCGGCCCCTGCAGGTGCCGGGTTGTCACAGGCCGAACAGGTGGCGGGCGAGTTTGTGACGGCGTTTCAGAAAGGTGATTGGAAACGGCTCACAGAGATTTCCGCAGAAGCGGCTCTGTCATGGGTGGAGTATGTGGGAGCACGCGCAGGACAAACCGATGGCATTCAGTCCATAACCAGGGTTGAGTCGGCTGCCATGGGCGAGAGCATCCGCGCCAAGGTGTACTTCGCCAACAAGGATGGTCAGACGCGTCTGAGATACCTGAAGCTTCGGGAAATTGGGGGCGCCTTCAAGGTTGTAGACGACCGCATGATGGGCGCGGAGTGGGTGTCGCTTTCCTACCGGAAGGGGCTCTTCTCACGATCGCAGGAGATCTCGGGAGTGCGTGTGAGCGTGATCGGGCTGCTCGAGGCGCCGCCTGAAGTCAAGATCGACCTCTTGATCGAGAATGTCAGCGGCCCGGAGAAGTGCTACATATACCCGTCTCTCGAAGCGTTCTATGTTGTGACCGCCGATGGCAGCACACGCCAGAAGTACTTTTCGGCCACGCCGGCCCAGGTACCGGAGACGCCTATTGCGCGGGGTTCGTCCATGCGCACCTACGCGATATTCCCGTTCTGGGCATCCGACCCAGCATTCCAGGGCAAGCAGTGGAAGAGCATCGAGTGGACTCTGTTCATACCCTTTGGCCCGGTGGACCAGTTCTCGCTCGACTACATGTAGGGTTGCCGGCGGGCCGCGGGATGGAAGATCGAACACGGAGGAAAGCGTTGCATTGATAAGTCTGAAGCAAGTCAAGCAGGATCCGGAAGTGGATGCGTTCATCAGGAGGGCCAGCCAGAACCTGGAGGCCATGGGATACACGGAGCATGGTTACCGCCATGTGAGCCTGGTATCCAACATCGCCCACAATGTTCTGGATCGGCTGGCGTATCCCGCGCGCTCCGCCGAACTGGCCGGGATTGCCGGATACCTGCACGACATCGGTAACGCGGTGTCCCGCGATCACCATGGGCAGAGCAGCGCGCTGATGGCCATGTCGATCCTTTTACGCATGGGGATGGATCCGGCGGAGGTCGCGCTGATCATGGCGGCCGTTGGCAACCATGAGGAGGAATACGGGCATCCGGTGAACGAGATCTCGGCGGCTGTGATACTGGCCGACAAGAGCGATGTGCACCGTACCCGCGTTCGGAAGAAGGACATCCCTACCATGGACATACACGACAGGGTATCCTACGCGGCCGAACGGTCTTTTCTGGATGTTGATGCCGAAAAACGGTTGATCACGCTCACGTTGACCATCGATACCGGCATCTGCCCTGTAATGGAGTACTTCGAGATCTTCTTGACCCGGATGACCATGTGCAGAAGGGCAGCGTCAGTCCTTGAGTGCGAGTTCAAGCTGGAGATAAACGGCGCATGCCTTCTCTAGGCGAGCGATTCGAGCAAAGCCCCAGCTAGCAGAATCAAACCCTCCGCGGCGTGCAATACTACTCTGGACATTGCACCGATGCGGAGGGGTTCGTTTTGCGGTCGTATGAGAGCCTCGTGAAACACGAAGGCAACTCAGCGTTGTTTGCTGCGATCGAGATATCTATCGTGTCTACTCTGGCAGGGCGCCCTGTGCATGTGCACGCCGAGGGGGTCAGAGGCACCGGCAAGACCACCATCATGCGGGCGGCCGCGGGCATCCTGCCGATGATAGAGAGAATCACCGGGTGTGATCACAACTGCAGGCCGTGGGCGCCGCATTGCCCCGACCACCGAAATGAGCTCCCCGCTCGTCTGCGCGAGATCGGCTCGGAATTCGTGCAGATGCCTTTCCTCGAGATTTCCCACTCAGCTCGGCTGGGAACGGTCGTGGGCAGCATAGACCTAGCGCGTGTGGTCGACCCAAACAACCCTCAAGCCGCGCTTCTTCTGGGCACCATACCGCGGGCGAACCGCGGCATCGTCTTCATCGACGAGATCAACAGGCTCGCGGATACCTCGCCTGAGCTTACGGATGTGCTTCTCGACACCATGGGAACCAAGCCCGGCAGGGTGCAGATAGAGGAAGCCGGCCTGCCGGTCGTGTCGCTTCCGCTGGAGGCGGGCGTGTGGGCAGCATCCAACCCCGATGAAGACCCCGGCCCGCTTGAGGATGTTCGGCGTCAGCTGTCGGACCGGTTCGACCTCTCGGTCGAAGTGGGACGGGCGTGTGAACCCGGCATGATCCGCAGGATCCTTGAGTGCGACGACTTCGACGCTCCGCGCCGAGCGCCGGAGGTTCCGGCGACCGGGTGCTGGCCGGGCCGCATGGCGGCTGCCGCGTTGCTTGTGCCGCGGGTGCTCTTCCCCGATGAGATGGTGGAACTGCTTGCAAGCATCTACGTAGACTTCGACATCGAAAGCATCCGCGCGATAGAAGCCGCCAGGACGGCCGCGCGCTGCAGGGCTGCATTGGCCGGCAGGAGTCGCGCCTCTATCGAGGACCTGAGAGCGGTGCTCGGCATGGTGCTGCGCCACCGCGTAGAAGTGGCAGCCCTTGCCAACATCCTCAGGTACGTCGATGCTATGCAGGAGAAGTCGGTTCACGGCAGAAGTGTCGGCGCCGCCATGCCCGGATACCCAGGAGGGCCCGGCGCTCCCGTACACCGAGACTCACCGGGAGCGGACGAGACGCGACTGGGCTGCGATGGCGCCCCAGACCGGGCCGACCGTGAGGGCGCCCGCGACCGCGACCAGAGCGGCGAGGGCAGCGGCGTCGATGTGGACCAGGCTTCTGCGCATGGGGGAGCGGGGCTTCGCGCCATTCTGCACAGGCTCTTCGAGCACATACGCGCTGAACAGCACGGTGGCTCGTGTAGGCCGGAGCGCGCAGGCCGATTGGACTCTGGGGGCCTGGGCGGTTACCCAGGCGACTCATCAGGCGGCCCTGAGGGAGGCTATGCAGGCGGGGTCGGGGCAACCGCCGGCTCGTTCGGTCGACGCAGCGCAGGCGCAGGCGCAAGTGCAGGGTCAGGCGCCGGGGCCGGGACCGACTCCGGGCGCGCGTCGGAAAGCGCGGTCACGGAGGTCTGTCCTCCCGGTATTGCGCGACCCATCGTCCAGGTCGGGCCAAAGGTCGTATTCGCCGAGGAAGACCTGATTTGAAGCCGGACGAGCTTGAGGCGTTTGCCGCCGAGGTCAACGGCCGGCTTGATCGTGGGCTGGGAGTGCGAGTGGGCGAGACCGCCCTGGTGTCGCGCCGAGTGCACGTAATCGATCCGACTCGTCCATATGAAGCCCAGGTGAAGTGCCTCGCCGATGCGGGACAGGTCTTCTACCGCCGGAGTGTCGCCGGTGAGGTGGTTCATGTCGACATATTCCATTCCCTGGCCGATGTCAGCCATTACGCGATCGCTCAGGCGTCCAGGAGGGCCGTCGACGAGTTCTTGCAGGAAGCACGCTGGGCGTCGTGTGCGTCGACTGCTTTGGCGGACTTCATCGACGTACAGACTGCTACGGGCGGAGGCAGGGCTACGGGCAGCCTGAAGTACGGTCGGAAATCCTCCCTTCAGACGGCTCACAGAGGACATGTGCACCTGGCGGCGCTCATGCCGCGTGAGGCTGCGGGATTGCTCTACTACCTAGTGCGCGATGCGGAGCAGGTAATACAGCGGCAGGGGGCGGAACTGAGGCGGCTGGACCGGATCGTGAATGATGCCAACCCCGGGGGAACTCCGGTCGATCTGTCCCCCTATTCGTGTCCTACAGACTCGCTCCTGCAGGAGCATGCTCCGCCGGCCAAGGTCACTGACGACTGCGCCATGATGAAGGACGCACTCGACGCGGCGGCGGACTTCGGGTCTGTGTCGAGCCTGGCCAGCTTTCTGGAGTGTGTAGCAGCTGCGCGCAGGCGAGAGAACCCTTACGCCCTCCTCGAACGCGAATACGGGGATGCCGAGGCCATGCTCGCCCGACTGCGCACGCTGGACATATTGAGCGGCGACGGGGCCTGCCTGGCATTGACCGACAAGGGAAGGCAAATGGCCTTGTTCCTTCGACGGTTCGCACGGGAGATGGAGACACAGATGCGCAAGGTGATCCGGCGGAGCGGGCGGCCACGCATCACTCCTCTCGACAAGAGCGACTTCACACGGGGCAAGGTCCGAGGCGCGTCTGTGAGAGAGTCGCGCACTATTATGAAGGCTGAGGACGCCGATTTCAGGGGAGCCGTGTCCGTGCCCGGCACCATCGGCGAGTGGGCTGTTCGATGTTCGCAGCAGGGGCGACGGGGACCTATTGAGCCGTGCGATATCCGCATTGAACAGGCGCAGAGACGCGCGAGGGTGGATGTGTGCCTTCTGATTGACGCCAGCGCCAGCATGGCGGGGAAGCGCATTCAGGCCGCAAAGCACCTAGCCAGATACACCTTCCTCACATGCCGCGACCGTGTGAGTGTGCTGACGTTCCAGGATCGGGTCGTCACGCCTCATGTCATACGCGCTCGTTCACACCGAGCTTTGGAGCAAGGCCTGTCCCGAGTGAGACCGGCCGGGCTCACACCCCTAGCTGCAGGCATCGTGGAGGCCGTGAGACTCCTGGGAGCGAGTCATCACGCCCCGTCCATGCTAGTGCTGTTGACGGACGGGATACCTACGATGAACCAGTGGACCGGAGATCCTGCGCGGGACGCTCTCACGGCGGCCGAGCAGATCGCGCAGAACAACATACCCTTTACGTGCATCGGGCTGGCTCCAAACAAGGGCTTCTTGCGCCGGCTCACTGAGATTGCTCGCGGCACACTCTACATCGTAGAGGAATTCGACCGGGATGTACTGGCGAAACTCGTGAAGGACGAGCGCAGCAGGGTGCAAACATGATACTATAGGCAATAGAAGGGCAAGCGGTCATGGGGTTGAATTGTCTCTCATTAAGGTGGAGAACGGATGTCGCAGAAGAAGAGAACGTGGGAGCGAGTCGCGGCGGATCCGCGGGTCGCAGCAGAATTGTCCAGCCGTTGCAGCATCTCGCTGGGAATGGCCAAGGTCCTTGCCAACAGGGGCATTGTAGATGAGAGGAGCGCGAGGCTCTTTCTTGCGCCGGATGTCGGCAGCATGCATGATCCATTTGCGCTCCCCGATATGCAGGCCGCCGCTGGACGGCTGCTGGACGCGGTTCGTCAGGGCGAGAAGATCAGAGTATACGGCGACTACGACGTGGACGGCATATCGTCTGTATCTCTTGTCGTGTCAGTGCTCCGTGCCTGCGGCGCAGATGTGGATTATTACATCCCCAACCGTCTGATTGAGGGGTACGGCCTGAGCGTCGAGGCGATACAGAAGGCTGCGGCAGACGGAGTGGCGCTCCTTGTCACTGCCGATTGCGGAATCGGGGCTTTCGACGAGGCGGAGGCGGCTCAGTCGTGCGGCGTAGATTTGATCATTACAGATCATCACGAGTCCGGCGCGAGCGTTCCCCGGTGCGCTGCTGTAGTCAACCCCAAACGCCCTGATTCCGACTACCCTTTCAAGGAACTAGCGGGAGTAGGGGTTGCGTTCAAGCTGTGCCAGGCTCTGTGGCGCTTCGCCGGCAGGCCAGGCGGCGCGGCTGACCCCCATGGCTATCTCGACCTCGTCGCCCTGGGAACAATAGCGGACGTCGTGCCGTTGCTCGATGAGAACAGGATCATTGCTAAGCTGGGCCTGGAGATTATGAGCCGTTCGACGAATCCCGGCATCCAAAGCTTGCTGGACGTGGCCGGGCTGGCCGGCCGCGACATCAAAGCCGGCAATGTCAGCTTCACGTTGGGGCCTAGGGTGAATGCAGCGGGGCGGCTTGGCGACCCCAGCCTCGGCGCCAGGCTCTTCCTTACCGATTCGCGTCAGGAGGCGTCCGAGCTCGCCGCCATGCTGGACGAAGAGAACCGAAGGCGACAGGAAATAGAGCTTGCGATCCTCCGGCAGGTGTGGGAGCCGGTGAGCAAGATGAACACCCAGTTGACTCGTGCCATTGTGCTTGGCTCTGAGGACTGGCATAGCGGCGTGATAGGCATAGTGGCATCCAAGATCGCCGAGATGACCTACAGGCCTACCGTGCTGGTGGCATTCGAGGGCGATGTGGGGCGCGGGTCTGCCCGGAGCATCCCCGGATTCAACCTTTTCTCTGCCTTGACGGAATGTTCTGATCTGCTGCTGAAATATGGCGGGCATGCGCAGGCAGCGGGTCTATCCATACGGCCCGAAGATCTCGGGGAGTTCAGGGAGCGCATGAACAGGATAGGGCATGAGCGGCTGTCGGAGGAGGATCTCATTCCCAAGCTGTACTTTGATGAGGAATTGGCGGAGAGCGAGATCTCCGATGCTCTGGCGCGCGAGCTTTCAGCATTGGAGCCGCATGGCCTGGGGAATCCGAGCCCCGTATTCGTCACCCGCAACATGCTCGTGCTCGAGCGGCGATGTGTAGGAGAGGGCGGCAGGCACCTCAAACTCAAGCTGGGTCGGGGCGATGCCGTAGTGAGCGCGATCGGCTTCAGGATGACGCAGCGCTATTCGGATATCGCACGCAACTCCGCCGAAGTGGACGTGGCCTACTCTCTGGACGTGAATGAGTGGAACGGAAGGACGTATGCGGAGATGAACCTGAAGGACATAAGGCGGTCGAGTGTCGGCTGAGTGTTGGCCCATTGCCTCCAGGGGTTTGCTCAGTGAGAGGAGGGCAGGAGGGTGGGAGTGAGGCGGTCTGATCGTACATTGGCCAAGCTGATCGAACGGGTCAGGGCCACAAGGCCCGATGTTGACGTCAGCATTATCGAGCGCGCCTGGGACTATGCTGAGCAAGCACATGATGGGCAGATCCGCGAGTCCGGAGAACCGTACTTCGACCACCCTGCCGCCGTGGCTTTCATTCTGGCCGACATGGACCTGGATCCCAACACTGTCGCCGCCGGCCTGCTCCATGATGTTGTGGAAGACACCGGCAAACACTACGAGGAATTGGCTTCAGTGTTTGGCACAGAAGTGGCCGGGCTGGTAGACGGGGTCACTAAGCTCTCCCGGATGGACTTCAAGACCCGCGAGGAGCAGCAGGCCGAGAGCCTGCGCAAGATGTTCGTGGCGATGGCCAAAGACATACGGGTTATCCTGATTAAGCTGGCGGATAGGCTGCACAACATGCGCACTCTGAGAGAGTGCCAGCCCGATAAGCAAAAGCGCGTGGCCGGCGAGACTGTAGAGATATATGCCCCTCTTGCCCACAGGCTCGGCATGTGGAGGATCAAGTGGGAACTCGAGGATCTGGCCCTTCGGTATCTGGAACCCGGCGTCTACTATGAGCTGGTCGAAAAGGTAGCTACGAAGCGCCAGGAACGGGAAGGGCACATAGAGGAAGCCAGGCAGACCCTATCTGCGGCCCTTGAGGAGATCGGAGTCCCCGCCGAGATACAGGGCCGTCCCAAACACTTCTACAGCATCTACCAGAAGATGATCAAGCAGGGCAAAGACTTCAGCGAGATATGGGACCTGATGGGCCTGAGAGTGATCGTGGGCACGCTGCGCGAGTGCTACGCGGTGCTCGGGGCAGTCCACAGCATATGGAAGCCTATTCCCGGGCGGTTCAAAGACTACGTGGCCATGCCCAAGTCCAACATGTACCAGTCGCTGCACACTACGGTAATCGGGCCGCGCGGCGAACCTTTGGAGATCCAGATCCGAACGTGGGAAATGCACCGCACGGCGGAGTACGGCATAGCGGCTCATTGGCGCTACAAAGACGGCGGCGTCGGGGGCGGCGACTTTGAGGACAAGATCACCTGGCTGCGCCAGATCCTCGACTGGCAGAAAGAGACGCCGAGCGGCGCCGAGTTTGTCGAAACGCTCAAGGTCGACCTATTCTCAGACGAGGTGTACGTGTTCACCCCCAAGGGTGACGTAAAGACGCTTCCGGCAGGGTCTACCCCGATAGACTTCGCCTATGCAGTTCACACCGACATCGGCAACAGGTGCATGGGCGCCAGGGTGAATGGCAGGATGGTCCCGCTGGGAACGCCGCTCGCCACAGGCGACATCGTGGAGATCGTGACCAACAAGGCGCAGACCGGGCCCAGCCGCGACTGGCTCAACATTGCCAAGACCTCCAAGGCCAAGGGCAAGATCAGGCAGTGGTTCAAGGAGCAGCGACGCGAGGAATCGATCGAGCGAGGCAAGGAGATGCTCGAACGAGATCTTCGCCGCATGGGCCACGAGGTGCATGCCAACCTCAAGGAGGAACGACTCGCCGAGGTGGCGCACAAGTTCGGCTACCAAAGCGCCGATGACCTGCTCGCCTCCATTGGCTACGGCAAGCTGTCGGCTGCAATGGCCGTGGGGAAGCTGGTTCCTGAGAAGGCCGTCGAGAAGAGCCCTGAGTCGGTGTTTGAAGAGGCAGCGCGACCACTTTCGGGGGCCGTGCGGTCGTCTCGGTCCACCCATGGAGTTGTGGTTCGGGGTATTGACAATGTACTCGTCAGGTTCGCGAGGTGCTGCAATCCGGTGCCGGGCGATCCGATTGTGGGCTATATCACTCGAGGGCGCGGCGTGTCGGTGCACAGGGAGGACTGTCCCAACATCTCCACAATGATGGGGGAGGATGAGGGCAGGCAGGTCGATGTCAGCTGGGACATGGGCAACGCCACGTCCTATCCGGTGGAGATTGAGATGGAAGCCAGCGATAGCCCAGGCCTGCTCACAGGCGTCATGAATGCAGTGCTGGAGATGAAGGCCCACGTCAGCGCTGTGAATGCCAGGACTTTGCGAAACCGAATGGCTCTCATCAACATGACTGTGGAGATAAACGATGTGGCGCACATGAACAACGTCATCGGCAGGCTCAAACGGCTTCAGGGGGTGCAGAACGTACATCGGGCCAGGCCGAGCTAGTCGGGGCAAGAACGGGTGGTGAGTTCAGCTGAAAGCCGTAGTGCAACGAGTGAAGAAAGCTCAGGTGAGTGTGGACGACGAGGTAGTCGGGCGCATAGGCCCGGGGCTCATGGTGCTCCTGGGCGTGGCTCAGGGCGATGGCCCCGAGGATGTGCGCTACATGGTAGACAAGATCCCAAACCTGAGGGTTTTCGATGATGCCGATGGGAAGATGAACCTATCCTGCCTAGACGTGGGCGGCAGTGTTCTGGCGGTTTCGCAGTTCACCCTGCTTGGCGATTGCCGACGCGGGCGTCGCCCCAGTTTCACTGCTGCCGCCGGGCCTGACTTGGCCAACGCTCTTTACGAGCAGTTCGTCGAGGGCGTCAGAGCTCTTGGAGTCGAGGTGGAGACCGGCGTATTCAGGGCGGAAATGGAAGTCAGCCTGATCAACCACGGCCCAGTCACAATCATGCTGGACAGCTCAAAGTCGTTCTGAGCCGGAACGATCAGGTGGGGAGGGGGTCGGGGAGTGGCGGAAAAGGGCGCTCTCAGAGTGGACAGGATTGCTGTGGGACCGCTATCGACGAACTGCTATGTGGTGTGGCGGGAAGGATCGAGTGTTGCGGCGGTGATCGACCCGGCGGCGCACGCAGAGCGAATAGCCGGGAGGCTGGAGCAGAGCGGCCTCACGTGCGGGGCGATCATCAATACCCATGGCCATCCCGACCATATTGGGGCCAACGGCGCATTGCGTAGGCTAACGGGCGCCCGCGTGTACGTGGGGGCGGAGGATTCGCATATGCTGGCGCGGCCCGACGACGTGTTCCGCGTGCTGGCCCGATCGGGCGGCGATCGCGACAAGCTGGATGCAGACGAGGTTGTGGTCGGAGGCGACCGGCTGAGCGTGGGCGACATGGAGTTTCACGTACTTGCGACGCCGGGCCACACCCCCGGCGGCATCAGCCTGTGGCTTCAGAGCGACATGGTCGTGTTTTCAGGCGATACGCTGTTCAAGATGGGCGTCGGGCGCACCGACTTCGCCGGAGGAGACGAGGCAGCGCTTTTCGGCTCTATTTATCGAGTACTCTTCAACCTGGACGAGCGCACTAAGGTGTACCCGGGTCACGGACCCGATACCACTATAGCAGCGGAAATGGCCTGGCACGGGAGATCGTGTTCGCGTTGACACTGGGCAATTCTGTAGGTTACAATGACGTGGGTTACACAGGTCAGCTGGGAGGGTATTGCGTTGATATCAGGTATGCGTAAACGTATGGGCGTGTTTGTGGCCGTGATTGCGGGTCTTTTGGCGCTCGGAATGATTATCCCCATGCTCTTTACCGGTTCCAGTCCCGGCGGCGCCGCCGCCCGCCTTACAGTGGCCAAGGTCAACCGTGAGCGCGTATCCGCCCTCGACCTGAGCCGCGAATTCTACAGGTTGTACTACTACCGTACCTCATTCGGAGGGCTGAAGGCAGAGGATCTGGACGCTCTCCGTTCACAGGCGCTGGATAGCCTCATTGAGCAGGCTATCATACTCGACGCAGCTAAGTCGGCAGGCTTCAAGCCCAACCAGGAACAGGTAGAGGAAGCCTACAAAGCAGAACTGGCCTACTTCAAGAACGAGCAGGAGTTCATCAAGGCCATGTCCGGTTGGGCCTATACTCCCAAGACCTACAAGCAGGAGCTTGGGAAGCGCCAGCTTGTCGACAAGTATCCGCTCTACGCCAAGCCGGTCGAGGTCACTGAAGACGATGTGAATGCCGAGTTCGAGCGCGCACAGAAGACCAATCCCAAACTCACATTGGACGAGGCTCGCGAGAGCATTGAGAAGGTAGTGCGCGCCCGCAAGGAAAAGGAAGCGCGCGACAGCTTGCTCTCCGAGCTGCGTGAGAAGGCCAAGATCAATATAGTCGACCCGCAGGTGCAGGCATACCGGGCGATGCAGGATGAGAAATTCGACGAGGCAGTGAAGCTGTACAGGAAGGCCATCAAGCAATCGCCTGAGGATCCGTATCTCCAAGTGTCGCTAGGTAGAGCGCTGGCGGCCGCCGGCAAGGGCGATGACTCGAAGGCCGCCTTCGAAAAGGCGGTGAAGCTCCGATCGGGCGACCAGTTCATCCTGATAGCCCAGGCCGACAGCCTCAAGGAAGCTGGCGACACCGACGCGGCGGCTGAGGCGTACAAGCACGCGGCGGAGGTTGCAGGCGAGGACATGTTCGCGCACGGCCTGATCCTGGAGGCTTTTGAGGAGATGGGCTTGACGGAAGACGCCCAAGCCCAACGGGACAAGATCGATGCATTGCAGAAGGCGCTGATCGAGCGATACCAGGCTCAGCAGAAGGCTGCAGAGGCTGCTGAGTCTGAGCCCGAGGCCGCTGAGCCCAATGA
>Ga0302241_1001331_pt1 | contig 18346 bp, 16 predicted proteins | sample AAG_UR_Arg_MG_FD_193532 | JGI IMG/M metagenome (GOLD analysis project Ga0302241, IMG submission 193532) | Enriched activated sludge microbial communities from anaerobic digester in WTTP, New Holstein, Wisconsin, United States - AAG_UR_Arg | ecosystem: Engineered > Bioreactor > Anaerobic >... | reverse complement strand
TTATATAGCGCTGGACTGCTTGAATCTTTTCCTCGTAACTGATCTTTGATTTTCTTTTCATAGAAAAACTCCCCTTGTAGTGACAGTTTTATTATTTCAACTGTCTACTACAAAGGGAGCATATCAGCGTCTCTGTCCTTTTAGGGACGAGGGCGTGCCGATGGTCATTTTTATCGAGAAGGAGATCGAAAACGTTGTGCAACGAAAAGCTTTTGGTTGCAATTTGCGTCTGATTTTGCAGCGAATAATGGGCCGGCAGTCAAAAGTTTGCTTCGCCTCGGTGAGGTGCTATAAGGCGATCAGCCTCCCCACCTCCGTGAGTCTCTGGTGGGCGCGCCTCAGAAAATCCTTTGGAGCGCCGGCGCGTTCCTCTTCTGTGGGGCCCACTTCCATGGTCAAGCAGCCGCTGTAGCCTTTTGGAAAGGCGCTGGTCAGCGCGTTCCAGTCAATCGTGCCGTGGCCCGGCAGCCAGTGACGGTCCTCGGCGCCATCATTATCTGAGAGGTGAGTGGCCGCCAGCCGGCTCCCAAAATCCTTCAGGAGCTTGAAGTCGCCCTGGTCCGTCAGCTTGTGGTGAGAGCTGTCAAAGCAAAAGCCCAGCGCTGGGGACGGAAGGTTCTCAAAGATGAAACGGACGCGGTCGTTGTGCCGGGTGTTCTCAACGGCAATCGTCACCCCGAGATCCTCAGCGGTTCGCGTAAGTGCATCGAGACTCTTCAGCCCCTGGCGCCGGGATGCCTGGGAATCCGGTCGGTCGCTCAGGTGCATGACCATTGTGGGGATCCGGTGAAGCGCGCAGTCGTTGAGCCAGGCCAGATGGCTGTTGACGACCGCCACCCGCGCCGCTTCGTCCTCAGACCAAAGGGCGTCCGAGTCGTTGAAGGGAACGTGGATGTTCTCCAGGAACAGCCCTGCTTCCCGAACCAGACGCGGCATATCCTCTCTCTTTACGCGGTAAGGCAGATCCTCGCTTTCCCACCAGAGCGACGTGGCCTCAAAGCCCGCCTCTCTGATCAGGCTGATCCGTTCTTCAAACGGCATCACAAAGCCATACCATGAAAAAATGCCTGCTTTATGGTTCATAGTTGCACTGCTCCTTTGCGAGAGGTATGGTCATCTAAATGGTTGATGTTTTTTGCAGCATCTTGGCTCATACGTACCCAAACGGAGGCGGCGCTTATCAAACGAGAAGAGATTAAGGGATCGAGACCTGCCGATGGTATTTATAAGTTCAATTTGTTGTCGGTTGGGTAACAATGTTCTATAGGCATTTTGATCGATTTCGAAATGAGGTATCAGCAAATGAAGCAATGGTATGAAGCGCTGTTTGAAAATTATGGCAATCAATATGACCTGGAGCCCTTTGCTCAGGGTACCAGTGGGGAGTGCGACTTCATAGAGGCGGAGCTGGGATATGATAAAAGCCTGAAAATCCTGGACATTGGCTGCGGAACGGGACGTCATGCCATTGAGCTGACCAGGAGGGGTTATTCGGTCACGGGCGTGGATCTTTCGGAGTCGCAGCTTAAGAAAGCCAAGGAAAATGCGGCAAAAGAAGGCCTTGAAGTACGCTTCCTCAAGGAGGACGCGCGTGCGCTTCCTTTCGAGGGGGAGTTTGACATGGTCCTGATGCTGTGCGAGGGCGGTTTCCCGCTCATGGAGACGGACGAAATGAACTTTGAAATTCTCAGAAATGCCGCCATGGCGCTGTCGAGACCTGGCAAGCTGATTTTCACCACGTTGAATGGGCTGTTTCCTCTGTACCATTCCATTGACAGCTTTCATGAAGAGGGGCAGAATCAAGGCGAACCGGGCGAGGGCGCGCGCTATAAAAGCGAGCGCTTTGACCTTATGACGTTCAGGGATCACAACGTTACGACTTTTACGGATAATGACGGGATTGAGCATCAGCTGGCATGTAATGAGCGTTATTATGTGCCGCCGGAAATTACATGGCTCCTCAAGAGCCTTGATTTTACGAGTGTTGAAATTTTTGGCGCAAAGTTGGGCGCGTTTTCAAGAGCGGACAAGCTTACGGCTGAAGACTTTGAAATGCTGGTGATTGCTGAGTTAGAAGGAGAAGACCGCAGGTAACTGATTGAATCGACAATTGTAAGGTTTCTTGATGTGACCATCGGCATATGCTTAAAGGTTTTAAAGGATTTTTTTGTTGCCGATGGTCTTGAACAGTTCAATCTGCCTGTATTGCCGAGTCGGATCGCCGCAATACAGCCCCTCTGCCATACTTGTTAGCTAAAGGCCAAGAGCGGTGAAAATCTCTTCGAGGTTTGGCTTGGAGAGATGATAACGATTCAAAAAGTTCTGAAGCGTACAATTGCCATTTCGGTGACAACTGCCGCAGTCGTGGACGTCGTCCCCGAACATAATTTCAATGACGTTTCTGCGCATTTCGAGGATGTCCTCAGTCTCGGTCCGGATAACCATACCTTCTGATGCAAGTGTTGAGCAGGCTGGTGACAGACGGTCGGTCCCTTCAATTTGAACGACACAGAGACCGCAGTTTCCGTGAGTCTTTTGACCCGGCTGCCAGCACAAGAAGGGGATTGTGATCCCCGCTTGACTTGCGGCAGCCAAAATGGTGTCACCCTTGGAGGTGGTCACTGGTTGATCGTTAACAGACAAATGGATTTGATCCATAAAAGTCACCCTTTAGAGTATATTTTATAGGCAAAATGTAAATTAATTTAGAAGCCCCCCTGTTTGCGGGTGGAATCCGAGGAGGAATCCACATTATGGCAGGGGGGCTTTCTTGTCGGTTTTAAATGCATCAGAATTCGTTCAAGCGTCGGTTGTCATACTTGAAGCGCCTCTGACTATACCGGTTCTCTTAAGAAAGTGGAACACCAGACAGGGGCAAATGAGCAAGGCCAGAAGGCCGTAATCACCCGGCCAGCTCAAGGCGCCGGGACTGGTAGGCCAAATCATGGCGGCGAGTATGAAAAGTGCTGCAATTATGCCGCCGGTGCTGATCAGGCGCCTGACAGCTGTAGTTTTGAAGGGGCTGAGGGAGAGTATGTTCAGCTGAAGCTGCAGTTTTCTGGCAGAAAGTACGGTTGAGCCCCACAAAACCACGTAGAAAAAGGCAGCGACCTTAACGAGTGAACCAAAGGCGGCGTTGCCGATCAGCGGCGTTATACCAACTAAAACAGCGACTGTGATAATGGCAGCATGGGGTGTTTTGTAAGTGGGATGTATTCTTGAGAAAACCCTTGGAAGAAGCCCGGCATTACCGAGTGCGTATAGAGAGCGAACAGCGCCATAAAACACGCCGTTAAAAACACCCAAAACATTAAAAATTGCCGCGCTTAGAATGATCACTCTAAATACTGTATGACCAGTCAGCCTGACAAGACTGTCGACAAGGGGGAGCTTGGACTGGGTCATTTCCGGCCAAGGAACAAGACTAGCCTGAAGGAAGAAGAGTCCAGCGTATAGAAAAGTCGAAATCAATATGGACCACATTAGAGCTTGTCCTATTTTTTGAATACTGAGGCTAGCGCGTGCTTCCTCAACGCCTTTTGCGATATTTTCCCAACCGGCGATTGAGAACGGAAGCAAAACAAGGAAGGCAACAGCACCTTCGAATAACGGCTTTTCTGCTGTCATCCGGAGGTTGCCGGGGTCGGCGTAAAACAGACCCGCAATTATGGCGGATATGACCAGAAGCAATACGGTACCTACGAGGATGGATTGAAGCCGAGCAAAGAGCCGGGTACCTCGGTACTGTAGAAAAGCAATTGCTGCAACCAGAAAAAACCCAATCAGGAGTCCTGCGACTGTGACCGGCTCACTTCCGATATGATAAACTACAGGCCACTCACTCAGAGCAGGAAACAGGGTTTCGGCCATGCGTGTGATCGCCAGGGTCTGCCAGGCGCTGACGATCCCATTGACTAAAAAACCTGACCAACCCGCTATGAGGCCAGCGGTATTTCCGAAAGCGCGTCTGGCATATTGCATCTCTCCGCCGCCCTCTGGAAATGCCGGCATAATGCTGATGTAAGAAAGGGCTAAAGTCATAATCATGATGAGTCCGGCTGCAAAAGCCAGTGCCGCATTGACCGGACCGCCGGCGGCGGTCATCCAATAGCCTGCCATCAGGAGCCAGGAGGATCCGAAAACGCAGCCAATCCCCATGCCGAGAAAGCCTATGAAGCTGATAGAGCGCTCCAGTTTTGGAGTTTCAACCGTCTGTTTCACAATGGATCACACTCCGCATCATTGTTGGTTGATCGTTTTCAATGCTTTCTTAATAATTTTAGTCAGCTGCCTGCGCGTTAAGCCGTTTGAACAAATCCACACAGAAGGTTTTGAAGCGCTGGCTGCTTGGCGTTAATTCCCGCTCGCCGTGGAAGCCAATATAAACCGTTCGTTTGCAGACCGGATCCTTAATGCGGCGCAGGAGAACATCGTGCGCCAAGGCGGTAAAAGCTGTTCGCTCCGGGACCATTGCCAGGAGTGAACTGCTGACTAAGCCATCAAAGAAAGTAAAGGAATCTTCGGTATAAAAGCCAATATTTGGCTCAAAGCCAGCTTTATGACAGAAAAAGAGCAAGTTCTCATACAGGTTTTCCTGCCTTGGCAGACACTGATAAAAGTAGGGTTTTGTGTCGATCAAATCAATTTCTTTTTTTTCAGCCAAAGGGTGTTTGCTGCCAAAGGCCAGCAATAATTCCTCCTGAAGGATTTCAATGCTTGTCAATTCAGGATAGATGGTCGGAGATGCATAAATATGAAAATCACATTCGAGTACGTCTTCCGGGGATGGCGTATAGCAGCTTTTTATCAATAGTCGTGAATTTGGGTACGCGTGTTCGAATTCCTCGCGTACATAAGCGCTAATAAAATTGGCGGCAGAAAAGAGAACGCGAACCTCGTTTTCGTTTTTTTTCTCCAGAAGTCGAACTTGCCTTGTGGCATCGTTCAGAAGCAGCAGGACATGGCTGATCTGATGGTAATAGAGACGGCCGGCCTCGTTGAGACGAATGCTGCGGCCGATACGTTCGAACAGCTTGACCCCCAGCTCTTCCTCGAGACTGCTGATTGCTTTGGACAAGGCGGATTGAGAGATCCAAAGTTCGTCTGCCGCGCGGCTCATATTATTGCATCTGGCAACGGTACAGAAGTAATGAAGCTGAATGAGTTGCATCAGAAGATCCACCTTTCAAAGAGCAACCCTCAAACGTCATTGCGGATTGCGGATTTCTTTTGTGCAACATTATACATAAAAATGGTGGTTTGTGCTATGAGATTTTCAATTCAAACGAGCTGGCACAATGCATTTGCCATGCCGATTGTATTTCGCTCTGAATGTCGTGCCCATCGCGGCCTATGATCACTAGCTTCCCGCGATTCAGGCGAAATTTATTCTTGATGACAGCCGGCGCGATTTGGACCTCCTTGCCAACCGCGTCGATATGAAGCCAGCCATCGGCAGCGCGAATGAAACCTTTGATTCTTAGAGCGGTCTCACCCATTGAATGGCAGAAATCGAATAACTGGTCCAGGCTGGGGGTACTATCTGTTTCCAGTGCGTAGGTCGCAGGTCTTGTAAAAGGCGTATTGCTGCTTTCTCGAGCCTCGCCGTCTGGATGCTTTGCAGAAGACTCGGGAAGTGGGAGTGGAATTTGAGCAAACACCGTATCGTAGATTTGGGCGCTGTCATTCAGCGTTCTGATTTTTTCGTGTATGCGTGATATGACCGATTGGTCCACGAGATCGCATTTGTTGACAATGACGAAATCAGCTTCGGCTACCTGCCCTTGAACAGGCATCAGCACTTCGGCGTATTGCAGAAAGGTCGTGCAGTCCACAAGGCAAATGAGACCGCGGTAATCATAAGGCCTTGAGAGGTAAGGCGCAAGATTGGAGAGGATAGTATGCATACCTGCGGGATCCGCCATGCCTGAATTTTCGATCAGTAGGATGTCGACCGGCTGCTCGGCAAAGGCTTTTAAGGTGCGAACGAATCCATCTTTAAGGCAGGCGCAGAAGATAGAGCCGTTGTTGATTTCTACCATTCGAACGCCTTCACGCTCTATTAATGCACCGTCGACACCGATACTGCCAAACTCGTTGACTAGGATCCCGAGACGTTTGGTCTTCATATCCTCCATCAGAAGGCGTAAAAAAGTTGTCTTTCCGGCACCTAAAAAGCCTCCGATCAAGTATAGCTGAATTGGATCCTTCATATAATCACCTCATCATAATCCATAGACTGAACGACATTTGGCATAACGGTTGCAATGCTTTTTCTGACGTGATTAGCTGAAAGCTTTTGCCCGGTAGTGCTTGGCGCCTCAACCTTTCTTATCTCTTCTTCGTAGAACATGCAGCGCTCTTTCAGGCATTCGAGATTTCGATCTGAGAATCTGCAGATATGCTGTGCCGGCAGGTCGAGTTTTATATCAAGCACTTCTTTAACTTGTGAAGCGACACTGTTTAAGGCAATAAAAACCGTCCTTTTGCAGCAACGTGGGCCTCCAATACGAGCCATTTCAAGGAGTGCGGTACCGGTAGCCTGATTTCCGAAAGCCCATGAGTCCCTTGAGATTGGACTGCTGTCCGTGAGGATGCACCAGAAGATGCCGGTGCCAACAGCCGCGCCACAGGCGCCGTAGTAGCCGCAAAAACCGCCGAGGACGTTTTTTGAACGTTCTTCTGCAAGCTTCAAATCGCGTTCGAGCACCTCGATGCTTTGGCGTTGCGCCCGGCGGCAAGCTGACAGCAACACTGCGGGCACGATGTAGTGATGCACCGGGTGATGTGTGGGGAAGCCGTCGAGTGCCATGATGGCAGAGGTTACATCCAGAATAGAGCCGCTGAACGCGCCTCGAAAATAAGCGGTGCAGATAGCGTTTATTTTGTCGTAAAAGTTACCGGTTTTATGCAGGTCATCTGCCATATTAGTCTTCCTCCATTTCTCCAAACGGCATGGACAGAATATAGTGATCCATAAATACGTCGTTGCCGGAAAGCTCAATGTAATTGCAGCATTGTGCAATCTTCTTAGAGTGCTTAAGATTGTCGTTTCCAAGAAGGATCTTTGAGGCACCCATAATGGCGCCATTTCCTAGGACAACAGTTCTGTCCTTTGTTCCAAGGGGAATCAAACCAATATTTTCGGCGGCAGATAAGTTAACAAAGGAGCCGAAGCCGCCGCACAGATAAAGGACATCGATTTCGTCGAGACTTATGCCGCAGGCTTCTGTCAATGTCAGGATACCGGCGTGGATCGCTGCTTTGGCCAACTGGATATTTCTGATGTCCCCCTGAGTCAAGGTTACGCTGCTCTCCGGAAAAACGAATTCGGTTTCTTCGTCGTCGCGGATTGCAAACTCTAGTTTATGCCCCTCGGGTTCAATTCTGCCGCTGGGGGAGATCGCGCCAAGCATATAGAGTAGAGAAATTGTATCTACAACCCCTGAGCCGCAAATGCCGGCAGGAGGTTTGCTGTCAATTGTTTCGAAGACGATTTTGTCATCCCAATCATCAAAGTGCACGTGGGCAATGGCGCCTTCTGAGGCAGTCATGCCGCAGGAAATGCCAGCGCCTTCAAAAGCAGGACCTGCAGCGGTGGAGCAGCAGTGGAGCTCGCCATTGTGGACGAGAGCCATTTCGCCGTTTGTGCCAATATCGACAATGAGAGCGGTATCATTTTTTTCCATCATATCGGATGCCAGGATACAGCAGACAAGATCGGCACCGACATAGGCGCTCACGCAGCTTGGCATATAGACATCAATTCCTTTGAGGATGCTGCAGTCGGAGTGGTCGAAGAAGCTCTTGGGGATAAATGGAGCAAAGCCAATCCCGCGCGGATCCAGGCCTGAAAAGAAATGCAGCATCGTTGTGTTGCCTGTCACGACGGCGTTAGTGATCGAGGTTCTCAATATTTGGGCATCTAATGCCAGTTGATCAATCATATCTTCGATTTGTTGGACGATTGCCCGCGTGATCCCTTCGTTGCCGTTTTGAATGCCATAATTGATGCGGGAAATGACATCTGCTCCGAAGTGCTTCTGTTGATTCAAAGCGCTGACAGTGCCAAGCACGTTGGCATTTGTGTCAAAAAGTGTACAGACCACGGTAGTCGTTCCAATGTCAACGGCTATACCGTAATGGTAAGGCGGCATCAGAGGTCGGTCTGCCATAAGCGGAGTGGTACCTTGGGTGAGGATTTTGTGTGAGCGTTTTTCTGGGAGGTAGATTGTAAATTCGCCGAACGCCCGGACAAAGCAAGCCATGCGTACGCCCTGATCTGACTCGGTGGCGCTGAGCATGGCAGCTTCAGAAGGCTTAACTTCGCTAAGTGAGCCCTCTATCAGTACTTTGCATTTGCCGCAGGTGTGATTCCCGGCACATGGCAGGCTTATGCCGACGTTGAGGCGTTGAATGATGTCGGAAACCAATTCTCCTTCATAGTCAGGAATGAGTTGAATTTTCTTCAATTTGCTTTTCATATCATAAATTCACCATCTCATCATGCAAATCTCCGTCGAATGGCGCTTTTCTACTCTCGCAGACTGCACGCGGACAGATCTCACAGCTGGCAAATTCTTCATCAGTAGCGTAAAAGAGACCTGAAGTGGATTTGAGTGGTTCGATCAGACCACTTGCCATCACATTGACGTCGAGATCCTGATAAAGGCCTTCCATAAGAACGAATATCTTCTTTACCTCTTCCACGCTCCAGTCGATGACGGAACCGGGACATAGACGGATGTGCTTTTCGATGCCAAAAAGGTTTTCAATTTCAAGGGACATTTTATCCATTGCCTGAAGATAGGACAGATAAGCGATTTGATCTAGAAGATACTCGTCAAGAAGATCGTCGTGCCTTTTGGCAAATTCACAAATTTTGCGCCCGCTGGTCGCTATATAGGCAAAGACCTTTTTTTCGTTTTCAAGTTTTTTAGCGACAATTTTGCTTTTAAAGAAGCATCCATTTACCGTAATGCCTTCGGACTGATGTTTATCTATGGAAAACTCTCTGACTGCAAAAGCCGGCTTTAGATAGGGTCGCGCTTCTTCGAGCAGCTCGAGTGCCCGAACAAAGGGTTCTGCCTCGGTGTCTTCGCAGTGAAGACGTTCGAGCAAAGCCCGCTCGTCGTAAACAAATTCCATCTCGTTGCAGAACAACTCCCTCATCCAGGTTCCTCCTTAATTCAAATCCTTTAATCCAAGATGGGGCGATCAAAGATCGCCCCTCGCGTATATGGTATTTACATGTATTTTTTGACTTCGTCAATGAGCTCTTTACGGCTTGGGATGATTGAAGACCACTTCAGTTCACCGTTGATATAGATGGACGGCAGCTTTTGGACGCCCATTTTTTTGGTTCTGGCGATATCTTCGCGCACTGTGTATTTGTATTCCACAACGTCGACATCGTCGCCAAATTCATCCTTCGCCAGCATAGCTGCAGCCAGCATGTAAGTACAAGCTGCGCAGGTTGCCGCGTCGAGTGTGAAGACCTCAATCATAGGCTTTTTGAGTGCGGTGTAATCAGGGAGAACCACGTCGAGGGTGTCGTCAGCGGCCTCGTATCCGGAAATCATGTCGCGTGCCATATCGGTGTGCTTGACGGCCTGAATCGCTGCAATTGTATTTTCCGGCGGAATATTATATGGCATATCGCAGCCCGGGCTGATGATGAGATTGTCTTTTGTAATTCGATCGAGCAAGTCGACGACATATTTCATGTTGTCGTTCTGATTGCCGAAAAGCATTGTTGTTGTCAGAGGAATATTTCCGCCAATTGCTATATTGTATTGATCTGTGACTTTCTTAGCTTCAATGAGATCTACGTTTTCATCCACTGAGATGTTGTCGGGATGGGTTTCGCACATGACCTGCATTTGCATAGTGGCGTTGCCGCAGACGAAAAAGCTCGAAACGGCATTTCTTTTTCTAATATGGTCGAAAATTTTGATAAACGCGGGCGCGAGAAGTTCTTCGAAGCTTGACGGAGAAACCTGGCTGACCAGTGGGTCGACAATGGCGATAACATCCATGCCGGCGTCTAAGTAATAATCGGCCATCTTAATATTGACGTCTGCGCAGTAATCCATGAGTGCCTCGACATATTCTGGTTCTTCAATCATATCCATAAAGAATTCGCTGCCGCGAAGATGTGATGCCAGTGTCAGCGGCCCGCAAGTTAAGCCGTATAGCGCGGTATCGTCACCGACTGCAGTTTTCATTCGCCTCATGACATCCAAAACCATAGGGATACGGCCGTCGGTTTCCTGAGGGAGTGGAAGGGTCTTTGGATCGACCATTTCATCCTCGAAAGGGTGGGTTCTAACAGAGGGAGGGTTGTCTTCAGCCCACATTAATTCACAACCCAGGATTTCTGCTTCAATCTGAAGGTCGAACACAATTGGCATCCCATCAGGTGTGTAAAGCTTGTGTACTTCTAAAAGTGAATCGTAGAGTTTGTCCGGATCGACCAGGACGTCCTTTGCGGTATAGCCTTTGAGATATCCGGCGTGCACACCTGCAAATGGAACCCAAGGGATTTCATTGGTTTGTTCATGACGTAATACTTTCAGTAAAAGTTCTTTGCCCACTTCTAGATCTCCCCTTCTCTTCAGTTGAATAACTGAAATATGCAAGAAATAGCGATACAACATTCATATAATGAAAAAATACATTTATAAAACAAATAGTATTCTTGAGGTATCTGTTTGTCAAGGGTTCTATTTATGCTAAAAATGTTAATAAATGCTAATTTAATTTTATGAAAATGCGCTATAGCAAGGCTTGTGCGGCATTTATGTTAATTGAACAAGCGTGCTTATGCATGAAGGCTATAACCTTATGACCTGACGCGAATGAATATGAACTGTTTTGTTTGAAACCGCGAATAGACGTCATAAGCAGTATATTGAATATTCAGAAAACGATAAGCTATAATGAGTTCATAAATTGGACCAATCAGAGGAGGTAAGTCAATGGCTACATATGAACAATTAGCACAGGAAGTCGTAAAAGGGAAAAGAAAACTAGTAATAGCCTCAACTAACGAACTTCTGCAAGCGGGGGAAGCTCCGCTTGACATCATCAACAAGGCGCTTGTCGTAGGTATGTCCGAAGTTGGTGTATTGTTCCAGCAAAACAAAATGTTCATTCCTGAAGTTCTAATGAGCGCAAAGGCAATGGAGGAAGGGATCAATATCGTTAAGCCGCTTCTTCAAGCAGGGGACATGAAGTCAAATGGAACCGTTATTATGGCGACCGTTCAAGGAGATTTGCATGACATTGGCAAGAACCTCGTGGGCATCATGCTCGAAAGCAATGGATTTACTGTCATCAATGCTGGTAAAGACGTTTCTCCTGAACAGCTTGTCAATATGGTTAAAGAACTCAAACCGGATGTACTTGGCATGTCGGCTATGCTTACAACAACTATGCTTCATATGAAGGACACCATTGAGCTCCTGAAGGAAGAAGGCATTAGAGACCAAGTCAAGGTCATCATTGGCGGCGCGCCGGTTTCTACAGATTTCTCAACTGAAATCACTGCAGACGGATTCGCGCCGGATGCACTGTCGGCTGTCGGCCTTTGCAAACGTCTTCTGTAATATTCGCTGCCAATGACCGTGAATTAGAAAGGGGCTTAAGAGATGTATACAAGTAGAAGTCATTTTAAACGCGCAAATTTTGATGTTAATCAAACCATTTGTTGGAAAATGCTTTCCGAAGACCAGTGTGAAGAGATTTTTGTCACAGCAGTTGAACTCCTGGAGCGTTCCGGCGCTCAAGTCGAGAGTGAAGAAGCGCGAGCGCTTTTTGCGGCAAAAGGCTGCTGGGTAGAGGGCGACACTGTCCGTATTCCAAGCGCAAAGCTTGAATGGGCTGTCCGCACCGCGCCTTCTCGTATTACCCTCTGCGACCGAAATGGCAAACGAGCTGTTTTAATGGAAACGGAAAACAACCATTTCGCGCCGTATTTCGGAAGTGAGAAAATCCTTGACCGTTCAAGCGGTGAACAGCGTGACATTACCGTGAATGACGTCGTTGAGACAGCGCGACTTTCCGAAAAACTTTCACGCGTCAGTCTTGTCAGTGCGCCTGGAAAGCCTTCGGGCGTCAATAAAAACAGTGCAGGGCTGCATGCCTTCGAAGCGCTGTTGTCCAACAGCACTAAACCAATCCTCCAACCGGTGGGAAATGCAAAGGAAGCTGAATTTGTCGCGGAAATGGCAGCTGCTGCAGTGGGCAGCTCGGACAAACTTCGCCAAAATCCATATGTCGTGTTTGCTATCCAATGCGATGAGCCGCGTTTCCACGATCAAGACGCTCTGGGTGCTGTGATGTTCGCAGCAAAAAGCGGCATACCTTTTGTCTACCTAAACAAACTGGTCTCCGGCGTTACGGCGCCATTAAACACTGCTGGAACGCTGGTTCTGGCTCTTGCAAACAGCCTGGTCGCTCTGACGCTTTCTCAGTTCGTTTCCGCAGGCGCACCTTTTATCTCCGGCGGACAATTTACTGTCTTTGATCAAAAGAACGCGGTTGCACCATTCGGCGCGCCTGAAGCAGGCTTGATTGGCGCTGGTTTCTCCAACTTGATGAGACATCTTCGCATCCCTAGCGCTGGCGTCTACGGCCTTTCTGATTCTAACTTTTCAGACGCGCAAGCGGGTGCAGAATTTACATACGGCATTCTCACATCAGCGCTTGCCGGCACAAACGTCATCGCAGGCGGCGGCGCCCTTGAATCCGGCAGAGTTGCAAGCGCCGCAGTCTTGGCTATGGGTGACGAGGTACTTGGCAATGTGCACCGCATTATGAGAACCTTTGATATGGATGAAGAGCATTTGGCGCGCGGTGTCATAGATGAGGTCGGCCCTGGCGGCAACTACCTAAGCGAAAGTCATACGAGCTTCTACTTCAAGTCTGAGCAGTACTGGCCAACATTGATCAACAGAAAGCGCATCGATGACTGGGTTGATTCCGGCGCTAAAACGATGGGCACTCGTGCACTCGAGTACGTCGAAGAATTGTTGTCCGCGCCAGCCGTATCAAAGCTTGACAGCGCTGTGGCTGCGCAGCTCAAATCGATCCTGGCTAAAGCAGATCAGACATTATAAGGATGGAGGGAAGACCGTGAAAAATCGAGTTAACTATAGAGCCAATAAAACACCTTCAATGAAGGTGTTGACAGATTCACAATGTCAAGAGATCCTGCTCGCTGCTGAAGAAGTCCTCTTCCGCACCGGCATGGAGTACCACGATCCGCAGGCACTTGAAATTTTGAAAAAACACGGCTGCTTTGTTGATGGCATTCGAGTCCGGATTCCTCCGTTCCTCGTCGAGCGTGCGCTTCGCTCTTGTCAGAAGCACGTCGTGCTCTGCAACAGCCGTACGGGCAAACCGGAAATGTTCCTTGAAGGCAATAACGCCTATTTTGGATCAGGATCCGGAACCCCGTTCTTCCGCGATCCTTATACCGGAGAACGCAAACGTTCTACAAACCAAAGCATAGGCTGGGCGACAAAAGTTCTCGACGCCATGCCGAATATTGACTTCTGTATGTCCCTGGGTCTGGTACAGGACGTTCCGCTCCTCGTCGCGGACCGCTGGGAATTCGAACAGCAGCTGCTAAACACTTCTAAACCGATTGTCAACGTCGTTACGGACCAATGGGCTCAGGCAGACTGTATCGCTATGGCGGAAGCCGTCGCCGGCGGAGCCGAAGAGCTGCGCAGACACCCATTCATCACCTTGTATTTGGAGCCGATCTCCCCGGGGATCATCGCGGCTGAATCCTGTCAAAAGGTTATTACAGGCGCTGAAAAAGGCATCCCTACAATTTTCACACCATGCATTATGGCAGGTACAACTGCACCGGCAACTATAGCCGGCGTCCTCGTCCAAGGTATTGCAGAGAGTCTCAGCGGCCTCGTACTAAGCCAGTGTGCAGGCGAAGGCGCAGCGTACATCATGGGCGGCGTCTACACGATCATGGATATGAGTTCGACGATCTTCTCCTACGGCGCGCCTGAAATGGATCTGATGCTCGCATGCCTGACTGACATGGGTCATTACCTGAACCTCCCTGTCTTTGGAACGAATGGCTGTACGGATTCCATCATTGTTGACGAGCAGGCTGGCATTGAGGCGGCACTGTCAATTACAATGACAAACCTTTCCGGTCCGAACCTCAACCACGACATTGGTTACTGCGAATATGGCACAACTGCCAACCTGGATCTCGTTGTCATGGACAATGAAATCGTTGGTATGGCACGCCGACTGACTGCAGGTATTCCGGTCAACGAAAATACGTTATCCCTTGATGAAATTGAAAGCGTGCCGCCAAAAGGCCGTTTCAGAAATATTTGGGATACAGATTGGGATGATGATGAAGACTTCATTCCTAAGACAAATAATAGGAATTTTGAATCTGATTTAATAAGCCGTGCTGCTCATGACATGTGGAAATCCAATGGGCGCAAGTCATTGACAGAACGCTGCAACGAAACGGTTCGAGATATCATTGAGAATTATGAGCCTGAGCAGCTTCCAAAAGATGTTAAGGCAAAAATCAGAGATATTGTCGAACATGCCGTCGCCAAAATCCCTGGCGTCAACTAAGCTCAGACAAGATCGGGCGACCCTAGGGTCGCCCGATCTCTATTTTATCCGAACGAGGAGATGAGATCATGTCCTTTGTACTCGGCATCGACACCGGAGGCACTTATACGGACGGTGTGGTCATAGACAGGGCTCAGCACAGGATTATATCTAAGGCTAAGTCGCTGACAACGCGGGAAAACCTGTCTCTCGGCATTACAGATGTCATACATCGCTTAAATTTTGACGAATCACATAAAATCGATTTTATCGCACTTTCCACCACGCTTGCGACGAATGCCATTGTTGAAGGACGCGGCTGTGAAGTGGGGCTGATCACCATCGGCTACACAGAGCATCTGAACGTTCCGGCCAAAGAGATTCGTTCGCTTCCGGGCGGACACGACATACGCGGCAATGAAAAAGAGCCATTTGATGAAGTGCTGGCACGCGAGGTCCTTGAGAGCCTCCGGGGCAAAGTTGACGCTTTGGCGATCTCTTCCTATCTGAGCGTGCGAAATCCCGAGCACGAGATCATCCTTCAACGCATGGCAAAGGAGATTCTGGGCTTGCACGTCGTCTGCGCCCATCATCTGACGCGTTCACTCGGCGTTCATGAACGCAGCGTCACGGCCATTCTCAACGCGCGGCTGATCCCGATCATCGAGGAGCTGCTTGTGTCAGTGAAAAAATCACTCGCGGAAAAAGCCGTCTTTGCACCGATTATGATCGTCAAAGGGGACGGGTCTTTAATGGGTGAGACTCAGGCTATGGATCGGCCCATTGAAACAGTGCTTTCTGGACCTGCCGCCAGTATCATAGGCGCTAATTTCCTGGCAGGAGAGAAGAACGGCATGGTTTTGGACATGGGGGGAACCACCTCGGACCTGGCAGTCTTAAAAAATGGCATGCCAAAGATCAACAAGGAAGGCGCTCGCGTCGGCGGCTGGCTGACTCGTGTGGAAGCGGCTGAAATAGATACCTATGGCTTAGGCGGGGACAGTTATATCCAAAAGGACAGTCAGGGCAATTTCAAACTTGGCCCACGGCGGGTTTGGCCAATTTGTGTGATGACCCACCGGTATCCCCATCTGTTGGAGGAACTGTCCAAAATCAAGCTGCCGCGTACGACGCCTTTGGTCGTTGCGCAGATCACGGACTGCTATATCCTTCTGGACTTTCACCACAATGGTCATTTGAGTGAACGGGAAAAACAAATCATAGGTCTGTTGAAAGATGGACCTCATAGTATCTTCTATATCGCGCGAGCCCTTGACCTTGAGGTAAATATGGTGGATCCTAGCAGGCTTGTTGAGAAAGGCATTATCGGCCAAATTTCTTTAACACCTACAGATATCATGCATGCGAAAGGGCTTTACAACGATTGGAATACCGCCGGAGCGAAAGCAGGCGTTGCCCTCCTCGCTGAACGATTCAATATGGCGCCTGTTCAATTTTGCGACTTTATTATTGAAAAAGTCACAGAACGTTTGGCGTTTGCGTGCTGGCAGAGCCTGCTCAATCATGAGGGCTGTGATTTTAACCTTGAAACCAATGCTCTTTTTGCATATCTCAGCAAAAAGCAGCTCGAGACACAGACTGACTCTTTGCTCAACTTTCACATTTCGCCGAAACTGCCGATTATTGGCATTGGTGCACCGGTTCGCGCTTATCTCCCAATGCTCTCTGAAAAGCTCGGCGTGCGGCTGGTCATTCCAGAGCACACGGAGGTTGCAAATGCTGTTGGTGCGGCAGTAGGAAAGGTCATGGAAATAGTCAGGATCCACATTCAGCCTGGTGAGAGCTATTCGGGTTATGTGCTTTCGTCGGAATGGGAATGTAAAAATTTTGAAACCCTTGTCGAAGCTGTTGACTATGGAAAACGTTTTGCCATTGAAAAAGCTGAGCGGTTGGCCCGGGAAAATGGTGTGACAAACCTTGAGGTCATTCTTGAGCATCGCGACATTTACGCAGATACAAATGGGATCGCAAATGATTTTTATATAGAGTCTCACATTGAGGCAATGGGCACTGAAAAGTCAGAGTGGCTATAAGCTGATCGGATGTTTGAAGCAGCAGTTCTTGTCGTTAAAAATTCTGTAAAAACAAAAAAATTAGCCGATGGTCGTGCAGTGATCAACTCGCGACCATCGGCTAATTTTTTTTGCTTTCAACGTTCACAAAATTGCCATCAGGACAAGATGTCATGAGGGGCCAAGGTATGGTAAAATAAATCCAATAATACAATCCAGTAAAGAGAGACAATGAGGAGGGCATTTATGGAACAGGACAAAATATTGATCATTGATATGGGCAGCACCAGGAACACCTACATAGCCAGAGAAATCAGAGAGATGGGCGTTTTTACGGAAATCCACCACCACGACATGACCGAGGACGAGCTCTCGAAAATCACCAACATTAAAGGGATCATCTTAAATGGCGGAGAGAACCGCGTTGTGGACGGGGTTGCCATTCAGGCATCCGAAGCCCTCATGAAGGCGGGCGTACCGGTTTTGTCTGTAGACCATAACGGCAGCGCGCCATGGCCGGAAGAGGTGGAGGCGCGTCTGGAAAAGCTGCAGGCGTTTATCTTTGGGGCTTGCAAGGCCCAGGCCAACTGGAATATGGAAAACTTCATTGCCGAGCAAGTCTCTCAAATTAAAGCACAGGTTGGCGATGGTAAAGTTCTCCTCGCTCTTTCCGGCGGTGTGGATTCATCTGTCGTGGCGGCTTTGCTGATTAAAGCCATAGGCAAGCAGCTGACCTGCGTCCACGTGAATCACGGCCTCCTTCGAAAGGGCGAGCCGGAGGAAGTAGTTCATGTGTTCAGGGAAGAGATGGGCGCGAATCTGGTTTATGTGGATGCAGTGGATCGCTTCCTCGACAAGCTGGCCGGCGTGTCTGATCCGGAGAAGAAGCGCATGATTATCGGTGCCGAATTTATCCGCGTTTTCGAGGATGAGGCCGGAAAGCTTGAGGATGTGAAGTTTCTGGCTCAGGGCACCATCTATCCGGATATTATAGAGTCCGGCACAAAAACTGTCAAAGCGGTCAAGAGCCACCACAATGTGGGCGGTCTCCCTGAGGATCTGGAGTTTGATTTAGTAGAGCCGCTGAAGATGCTATTTAAGGATGAAGTGAGGGCGTGTGGCTTGGCTCTGGGACTGCCGCGCAGCATGGTGTTCCGTCAGCCGTTTCCGGGTCCGGGCCTGGGCGTCCGCTGTATTGGCGCGATTACGCGTGACCGTCTAGAGGCTGTGCGCGAATCGGATGCGATTCTTCGCGAGGAGTTTGCTAAGGCGGGCCTTGAGGGAAAAGTCTGGCAGTACTTTACCGTGGTGCCGGATGTGAAGTCCGTAGGCGTGCGAGATCATAAGCGCAGTTTTGAGTGGCCGGTGGTGCTCAGGGCTGTCAATACGGTGGATGCTATGACCGCCACAGTTGAGCGCGTCCCGTATGAGGTTCTGGAAATTATAACGCACCGGATCACCCATGAGGTGAAGGGCGTTAACAGAGTGTTATATGACCTGACGCCAAAACCGGCAGGGACTATAGAGTGGGAGTGACCCGCAGGGCGCGCATGCGCGCCCTGCTTTTTTATGCCCTGCGGGCATAAAAAACACCAGGCCGGAAGGCCTGGTGGGGGTCACTCACGAAGGATGCCGCGCAGCAGCATCCGAGGGATTGTAGCTATAATGAGGGTGCAAGTAGAAGCGCATGCGCGCCCTGCTTTTTT
>Ga0302241_1001327_pt1 | contig 18385 bp, 14 predicted proteins | sample AAG_UR_Arg_MG_FD_193532 | JGI IMG/M metagenome (GOLD analysis project Ga0302241, IMG submission 193532) | Enriched activated sludge microbial communities from anaerobic digester in WTTP, New Holstein, Wisconsin, United States - AAG_UR_Arg | ecosystem: Engineered > Bioreactor > Anaerobic >... | reverse complement strand
CGCAGCGGAGCGGAGCCGACGAACGTTTCGAGCCGTAGCGGAAGACGGAGCAGGTTTAGGCGAGCAAGAAAGGAGGTAGGCGGCGCATGCCGCCGTGGGGTCTGGGGCGAAGCCCCAGCGAAATTCGAAAATGCCGCTGTTAAGATAGGCAAGATGGGTTCGGCGATTCAGAGGACGTCGTGATGGAAACCGACAAGCAGCTGTACAAGCTATTCACTGCAGCGCCGGCCCAGCTGTACCAGTTGCTCGGCCTTCCCGCACCGCAGGCCGTGCGGGCTCGTGCGGAAGCGTTCAAGGACGTGCAGACGGAATCCGATCTGGTGCTGGAACCGGTCGAGGAGACCGAACCGGCGCGGCTGACCGAGTTCCAGGGCTATCGGGATCCACGATTTGTTCCCAAGGTCATGCTTGGTTGGACGTGTTTCACTGTTGGCTGATGATTCGGTTGCCCTTGAAGTTGGAGGAGATACGCAAGATGATCGCCAGACTCCCCGAAGTAGAAGAGACCCCCTGGGGCAAGGAACTGAAGGAACGCTGGACGGCAGAGGCCCGCGCGGAAGCCGCCGAGGCCCGGGCCAAGGCGGCCGAGGCACGCGAAAAGGCCGCTAAGGCGGCCGAGGCACGGGCCGATGATCTGCGGCAGATGATCCAGCGCCGCGAAGAAGACCTGAGGCACTACGAGGAGCTGTTCCGCAGCGGCGCGATCCAGGAAGCCGCATTCGGAGATCTGACGCAGCGTGCCCAACGGGAATTGGAGAGATTCCGCAGCGAGTTGGACGAAACGGCCTTGGCTCAGGCGCCCCATCATTAGCGCCAATTAGCGTCAATTAGTGTTCCGACCTCCTCTTCCCCCCGCGCGCGATTTCTTTCTTCCCCCGGCGTCTTCTTCGTGACAGGCCAACGCAACAGGGCCGTTTGGCCTTGGCGGTGCCTGACTTCCCGGTTTTCACGCAAGGAGACGAGTCATGTTGAGTCGAGCATTGGGTTTGGTGGTGTTGTTGGGCGTCGGCGGCGCGGCAGCTTGGGCCTTTTCGCCGGGCTTCCGTGCCCAGATGGCGGCCATGTGGGATTCACAGGCCGGTTGGACCGAAGCGGCTCGCCGGTCCGATCCGGCTGGGTTCGTGGCCCATGCCGAGGCCAAGTTGCAGCAGGACCTGGCCACGATGGAACAAACACGCCGCGAATTGGCAGCGGAGGTGGGGCGGCTGTCGAAGACGGCCCGCGAGCAATCGGCTTTGGCCGAACAGGCGCGCACGCTGGCCGAGCAATTCCGGGCCGAGTACCAGCGGGCCAAAGACGAAGGTACCTTCCCCATCGAGGTCCGCGGGGCTGCCTACACGGAGCCGCAGGAGCCGAAAGCCGGCGCGTCAGCATCTGACGTGGACGCGAGCGTCGAGGTCACGGGGGCCAGCTTTCCGCCGCAATCGCCCTTTCAATCGCAAAGCCAGACCGACGGCAAGGGCAAGCCGCGCGCTGCGAAGGGCAAGAAACCCGACCGCACGAAGCCCATTTTTCAGCAATCGTAAGCATGTCCCGGCGGACACGCGAAAAGCACGCTGGCGTCGATCGGTATGGTCGACGCCGTTTTCGGTTCGAACGGACAACGACGACCGCGTCGCCCTAACCCAGATAGAATGGTCTGCCGCAACCACGACGGCCCGCGGCAGTTCGCCGTTGCTGGAAACGTGGCCAAGAAGTCTGCGAACGCGACGAACTAGGAAATGGCGACCGCCCTCGAACCGGTTTGAGTTTTCCGGCAGTCACCATGATTCCCAGGAGCCAGCGATGCGTTTGATGTGGACGGACAACGAACGAAAGACCGTGTTCCGGGCCATCGACTCCTTGGAAGGAGCGACGGAAGCGAATCCTGCGGCGCGTTGGGTCTACGGCGTCGTTCTTGCCACCCTTGCCTTGTTTCTGTCTGTTTACGCCTCGGTCCGCTGGCCCCTGGGGGCAGCATCCCTGATAGCGGCCTTTGCGCTGCTGGCGCATTCCCACTGGTTCTGGTCGCCGTCCGAGAAATGGTGTGCCGTGCAGGCGGAAGGTGACACCCATTGTCCAAGCCGTGGAATGAGCTTCTCGAACGCCCGGGCGCGGTGGCTGAGGACGCTCTTGGCGGTCAGCGTCAACTCGGCGAACGTCTTGCGGTATTCGGGGATCCAGAACAGGGGATCGTAGCCGAAGCCGTTTTGGCCGCGGGGTTCGTGCAACAACTGGCCGCGGCAGCGGCCTTCGACCTGGACGCGAATCGTGCCTTGCGGATCGGCCAGCGCCAGGCAGCAGACGAACTGGGCGCCCCGCCGTTGGTCGGATAGGTCGCGGAGTTGCGTCAGGAGTTTTTCGTTGTTCTGCTGATCGTTCGACTGCGGCCCGGCGTAGCGCGCCGAATACACGCCGGGCGCGCCGTCGAGCGCGTCGACGGCCAAGCCGCTGTCGTCGGCGATCGTCCAGTGCCCCGTCGCGGCGGCGATGGTGGCGGCCTTGAGGGCGGCGTTTTCCGCAAAGGTCCGGCCGGTCTCGGCCACCTCCGGAGCGCCGGGAAAATCGGCTGCGCTGACCAGCACGACGTCCAGGCGGGTCAATAGGTCGGCGATTTCCCGGAGCTTCTTCCGGTTGCGGCTGGCGAGAACTAAGGTGGTCTTTTCGGTTGTATTCATGGCATCCGCGGTCCTGGTCCGGACCATTCTGCTGTCCACGATGTTCGTAGTGGCGTCTTCAGGCGGTTGTGACTCGTCGGGCGCCGGCAGGAAAACCGCCTGAAGGCGGCACTACAAACGGGTCAGCGCATGTTGCCGGCGGCGGCCCCTGGCGGCTAGAATCGTCATTACCGTCCGTTTCAACTGCGCATGTCACGCATGTGGCGATGGATTTTATCAATAGTCTGAATTTTTGGCAGTGGACTGTCCTGGGATTGGTGCCCGCGGCCATCGTGGCGCTGTATTTCTTGAAGCTCAAACGGCAACCGCTGGAAGTGCCCAGCACGTATCTGTGGAGCCGCACGATCGAGGACCTGCACGTCAACTCGATCTGGCAGCGTCTGCGGCAGAGCCTGCTGCTGTTTCTGCAACTGCTGCTGATCGCGATCCTGATGGCCGCCTGCCTGCGCCCTGGCTGGCGCGGGGCGCGGCTGACGGGCGACCGGTTCATCTTCCTGGTCGACACGTCGGCCAGCATGACCGCGACCGACGTCGAGCCGACTCGCCTGGAAGCGGCCAAGAAGCAGATCCTGGGCCTGATCGAACAGATGCAGGCGGAGGACGTGGCCCTGGTGATCAGTTTCTCGGACGTGGCTCGCGTCGAACAGTCGTTCACCAGCAACCGCTCGCTGCTGCGGCAGAAAGTGAACCAGATCCAGCCGACCAGTCGCACCAGCGACCTGCGCGAGGCCTTGCGGGCCGCCGCCGGCCTGGCCAATCCGGGCCGGACCAGCGACGCCGAGAACGCCAACGATGTGCAAGTCGCCGAGGCGCTGCCGGCCACGCTCTACTTGTACACCGACGGCGGGTTTGCCGCCGTGCCGGATTTCTCGCTGGGCAACCTGGACCCGAAGTACGTCCCGATCGGCACCGAATCGCCGCGCAACGTGGGCATCGTCGCTTTCACGGCGGAACGCAACCCGGAGAAGCCGGACCAGTGGCAAGCCTTCGCCCGCCTGGAGAACTCCGGCGATGACGAGGTGAGCCTGGACGTGTCGCTGCTTCGGGACGGCCAGTTGCAGGACGCCCAGACGGTCACCGTGGCGGCACACAGCCATGCCGGCGTGAAATTCGAGTTGCCCGACGCCGAGCGTGCGACGCTCCAGGCAGAGATCGATCACCAGGATCATCTGGCGCTGGACAACCGCGCCTACGCGGCGATGGATCGCGGCCGGCGGGCGCGCGTCCTGTTTGTGACGCCGGGCAACGAAGCGCTGCGATTGGCGCTGGATACCGACGAAGCCCGCCAACTGGCCGACGTGAGCGTGGCGGCGCCGGCGGAGTTGGAGACAAAGAAGCACCTGGATCAGGCGGCCTCGGGCTACTGGGACTTGATCATCTACGATCGCTGCGTCTCGAAGACCATGCCGCAGGCCAACACGCTGCTGATCGGCCGCGTGCCGCCCGTGGCGGGTTGGTCGCAAGGCCCGAAGACGGTGCGGCCGATCGTCATCGACACGGATCGCGTGCATCCGCTGATGCAGTACATCGAAATGGGCGACGTGTTGATCGTCGAAGGCACGCCGCTGAAAACGCCGGCCGGCGGGTCGGCGCTGATCGACGCGGACATCGGGCCCGTGTATGCGATCGCCCCGCGCGAAGGTTTCGAGGACGCCGTGCTGGGGTTTGAGATCCTGGGACCGGACGACAAGGGCAAGATCGAGCCGAAGACGGACTGGGTCATCCGCCGCAGCTTTCCGGTGTTCGCCATGAACGCGATCCGCTACTTGGGCGGCAGGGTCTGCGGCGGCGAGATGTCGACGGTCAAGCCGGGACAGCCGCTGGTCCTGCGGACGGAGTCGGCGGTGGACCGCGTCGCCGTCAGACGCCCTGATGGCCGGCGTGCCGAGGTGTTGCGCCAAGCGCAGAACCAGTTCGTCTTTACCGACACGAGCCAGCTGGGGATCTACAGCGTGTTCGAGGGCCGCAACCCGCAGCCGACTCGGCAATTCGCCGTGAACCTGTTCGACAGCCGCGAAAGCGACCTCAAGCCGCGACCCAAGATCGACCTGGGGCACGAGGAAGTCAGCGGCCAAGGCGGTTTGGAGCCCGCGCGAAAAGAACTGTGGCGCTGGCTGCTCGCCGCCGGTCTGGTCGTGCTGGTTTTCGAGTGGTACATCTACAATCGGCGGGTGTATTTGTGACTTGTTCGAGACATAACTGACCGGTGTTTCTTGCCGATCATCACACGGAGTGTGATGGCTACTGTGACGAGGCGACAGTTATTCCTCGAACGCTGCCAAACGACACCGGCAGTTCCAGGGCACGCTTCAGCCGCGAGAGGAATTGGCTGCGGGGGACTTCGGTCGCGCCGAGGCGAATCAAGTGCGGGCTGGCTTGCTGGACGTCGAACAGGACGAAGCCCCGCGATTGCAGATGGCGGACTAGGTACACGAGGGCGACTTTCGAGGCGTCGCGCTCTCGGTGAAACATGGACTCGCCGGCAAAGAAGCCGCCGAGCGCCAGGCCGTACACGCCGCCGGCCAGTCGGCCCTCTTGCCAGACCTCGACGCTGTGCGTGACGCCCAAGCGGTGCAACTCGACGTAGGCCTCGGCCAGGTGGGGCGTGATCCAGGTGCCCTCCTCCGGCCTGCGGGGCTCCGCGCAAGCGGCGATCACGCTGCGGAAGTCGGCGTCGAAGGTGACTTGGAACCGGCCGCTGCGCAGCCGCCGCTGCAGCCGATGCGAGACGTGCAGTTGGTCCAACTCGAGAATCGCCCTGGGATCGGGGCTGAACCAAGCCAGAATCTCCGTTTGGCCGTCGTACACGGGCCACGGAAAAATCCCTTGGCGGTAGGCCGCCAGCAGCCACTCGGGCGTCAGCTGTCCGCCGAGCATCAGCAACCCGCCTTCACTGGCCTGCCAGACCGGCGGAAATCGCACCGCAGGAGTGGTTTTCACCATATCACGCATCCCATCAACATCGAGTCTGCCTCCTACGACTCTACCCGGTTCCGCGACCGAGGAAAAGACCTCGCCTCCGTTGCGCGGCACTCAACGCCGGCTCCCTCGTGGTATACAATACAGAAAAGGCAGCACGCTGGCTGGGAAAATGGGATGGACTGCGATCGGACTGATCGCCGGCCATCTCCCGTTGGCTGCTTGGAACCCCCGGACCTTGGTACGCGGATGAATAACGATACGCCATCGTTCGACGTTACGTCTAGTGCGGCTCCGCCGCCGGCCTCGCCGCCCGTGCGCGGCCCGGACGCCACGCCCGGCAGCTCCGAACAGCCGGCCCGGACACGGACACGCGCCCCTCATGCCGGCCGGCCGCCGTTCACCCTGACGCAAATCCTGATCCTGTTGGGGATTCTCATCGCGCTTCAGTACCTGGTGCCGTACCTGCTGGAACGGTACCAATACGCGATGACGCGAGGTCGGCAGCGGGCGGAGTACGACGTGGCGGCCCGGGCCTTGGAAAACCTGCACTTGACCGGCCTCTCCAAGGCCAGCCAATTGATCTCGCAGAAGGTGGGGCCGAGCGTCGTCCACATTGACGTGAGCAGTCTCCGTTCGCAGCCGGAACCCAAAGAATTGGCCCAGCTGTACGGCCCCCCCATCGAGTCCTCGCGCGGACAAGGTTCCGGGGTGATCGTCGACCCGCAAGGGTACATCGTCACCAACTCGCACGTCGTGCATGCCGCCGCCGAGATCGAGGTCGCGCTGAACGACGGGCGCGTGCTGCCGGCGCGCATCGTCGGCGCCGACGCGGCCACCGACGTGGCCGTCCTGAAAATCAGCGCCGACGGTTTGATCGCGGCGCCCTGGGGCGACAGCGAAGAGTTGGAGGTGGGCGCGTTGGTCTGGGCGGTCGGCAGCCCGTTCGGCCTGCAGAGCAGCATCACGCTGGGCATCATCAGCGCCAAACACCGCGGCAACCTGGCCGGCGACGTCTATCAAGACTTTCTGCAAACCGACGCCGCCGTCAATCCGGGCAACAGCGGCGGGCCGCTCGTCGACGCCCAGGGCCGCGTGATCGGCATCAATACGGCGATCGTTGGCGATTCCTACCGGGGCGTCAGTTTTGCCGTTCCCAGCAGCGTGGCGAAACTCGTGTACGAACGGCTCAAGGCCAACGGGCGCTTGGCGCGCGGCTGGCTGGGCGTCCAACTAGACGACGTTACCGAAGCAGCAGCCCGCCGCCTGGGTCTGCCGGCAGCGACCGGCGCCGTCGTGGTCATGGTGGTCGACGATCCACACGTGCCGTCCCCTGCGAAAGATTCCGGGCTCCGCATGGGGGACGTCGTGATCCGATGGAATGGCAAGGCAGTCGGCAAGTCGGCGGACCTGATCCGCATGGTGGCGATGACCGACATCGGCTCCCTGGCCCAAGTCGAGCTGATCCGCAGCGGGCAGAATCTGACGTTGCAGGTACGCGTGGCCGAACGGCCGCTGTGAGGCAATGATTCCATCCGCTGGTGAAGGCAAAGTGAGAATTGGGGATTTCGAGTTTCCGGTCTCAAGAGTTCAAATCTAAGATTTAAGATTTCAGATCTCAGATTGCCGGCCTCCGAGCACTGGCACCCGATCCTTGATCCGCGAATCCGAAACGCCGAATCCCGAATCCCGCATCTCGCATCTCGCATCTCGCATCTCGAACCCTGACCCCTAAACCCGCTTGCTCCGCTCATGACCACGATTCTGGAAAATCCGCTTCCCGCGTTGCTGATCGGCAGCTTGACGACCGTCATCCTGGCGGGCGGCTGGCTGCGAACGGGCTCGAAATGGCTGCTGGCCGCAATCGTCGCGGCGATTCTCTTGACCATCGGCGCGGTGCTCGTCGAACGATTTGTCGTCACGGACCGCGAGCAGGTGACGCACACGCTGTTCGACATCGCTGACTTGGTGGAACGCAACCAGGTGAACGAGGCGTTGGAGTATGCCTACCCGAAGACCCCGGCGGTGCGCAGTCAGGCGGCCGCCGAGCTGCCGTTGTACCGCTTCAGCGAAGTGAACATCAAGCGCAATTTGGAGGTCAAGGTCTTCCCGGAGCGCAATCCGCCGATGGCCACCGCCGATTTTAATGTGGTGGTTGTGTTGAGCACGCGCGAGGGCCTGATCACCAACCGCCGCATTCCGCGTTACGTGGAAGTGACCTTCTACAAGGACGACGACGGCCAGTGGCGCGTGGGCGCCTACAGCCACTACGATCCGCGCCGGGGATTCACCGTGGACCCGGACGATGCGCGAGAGTAGCCATCACACTCCGTGTGATGATCGGCCCCCACCCCGTGTGATCTTCTACGAGGCGACAGTTATTCCTCGAACGATGCTCAGCGCGCCGGCCGTTCGACCATCAGTTCTTCCGTCTCGACGTCGTAAACGTACTTCTGCCCCGCCGGCAGTTCCGGCAACTGGATCTGGTTGGCGTCGATGATTTGGGCCATGAAATCCTCGTGCGACTTCGGCCCGCTGCCGTTGGTGGCCTTAAACAGCTTGAGCGCGCCGGGGATCTGAATCTCGAAGACCGCGCGTTCGCGGACGGAGAAGTACGCCTTGGCGGGCGTCACGAGGAGGCCCTCGTGCTGGTCCAGGCTGCGGCCTTTCACGCCCACGCCTTTCTCGGCTTTGACCCGTTCCATGTCGGCCGCGGGCGCGGGTTCCGCGGGCGCGGCTTGAGCCGGAGGTGCGAGTTCAGGCCCCGTGGCCGGCTCGGGCGGCGACGCGGGAACGGCCGGAGCGGGAGGGGCCTCCTGCGGCGCGTCTGACATGGCCGGCTGACTCGCTCCCGCGCCGGGTGCCGGGGCCGGAACGTCCGGCGTGACGGGCGTGACCGGCGCGCTTGCCGGCGGGGGCTCCGGCGGAATCTCCGTTCCACAACCAAGCAGGACAGCCAACAACAATCCAACACAGCAATATGCGGTTCTCATCGATTCTCCTTCCGTCACAGCGTCCAATTCTCCATCTGGCGTAGCGTGGGGTACTTGGTCATATCGTACTGCAGCGGCGTCAGCGTCACCAAGCCCTTCTTGAGCGCGGTGAGGTCGGTTTCGCGGTCCGTCGGGTGCGGGGCCGGATCGGCGGTGGCCCAATAGTAGGTTCGCCCGCGCGGGTCCTGCCGTTTAAGGAACCGTTCTCCGTACAGTTCCACCCCCATCGGGACAATTCTCACCTGCGGCGTGCCGTCTAAGGCGAGGGTGGGAATGTTCAAGTTGTACAGTTGGCTTTCCGCCGTTTTCAGCCGCAGGATCTGTTCGATGATCCGCCGAGCCAGTCGCGCGGCTTTCTCGAACTGCGCGTGGGCGTCGAACTCCAACGACACTGCGACGCTGGTGATGCCGAAAAAGGCCCCCTCGATGGCGGCGGCGACCGTGCCCGAGTACAGCACGTTGATCCCGGCATTCAACCCGCCATTGATGCCGCTGACGATCAGGTCTGGGCGGCGAGGGCACAATTCATGCACGCCGATCTTGACGCAATCGGCCGGACTGCCTTCGACGGCCCAGCCGCGCTGCCGGTCGCCGGCAAACACTTCCTGGCAGATCAGCGGGCTGAGAAAGGTGATCGAATGGGCCACGCCGCTCTGTTCATGCGCCGGGGCGACGACGGAGACGTCGCCCAGTTCGCGCAGTTCGCGTTCCATGGCTGCCAGGCCGGGTGCATGAATGCCGTCGTCGTTGGTGAGCAGGATTTGCACGGTGCGAATTCCGGTGGTTGCTGCGTTCTTGACTTGTCGGGCCTCAGTATACGGCCGCCTCGGCCCGCAGACAACGGCCTGCTGGACGGCGCCGTCCGTCCTATAATCCGCGGCTTGCGGAATCCGGCCGCGATGGTTCGGCGGGCTTTTTTCGTTGGCGGCTTAGTCTTCGGGACTTTCTTTCACGAGCCGAACCGGTTTGGATGAGGGATCATCTTGTCCGGGGGCCCCGCAGCGTGTACGAGCGGGGCGCGCCGCGCTGCGATCCGGAACTGCTGCGGCTGGGCATTCCCGTGTTGGGCATCTGCTACGGGATGCAATTGGTCTGCGACGCGCTGGGCGGACACGTGGACGGAGCGCCCGCGCGGGAATACGGCCGGGCCGTTCCGGCTTACTCTTCTCGACTTTTCCCCTCTTCGGCTTTTCGACTCTTTCCCTTTTCGACTTTTTTTCCCGCCTTCACCGCCGCATCACGCTGTTGCCGCTGACGCGGCGGATCAGGCTCCGCATTTCCAGCACGCTGATGGTGGCCAGCACGCGCTGCACCGGCAGTCCGCTGGTGGCGACGATCTGGTCGATGCTCGTGGGCTCGCCGGCGATCACGTTCAGGACCTGCAGTTCCAGCTCGTTCAACTGCAACTCGGCGGGGTGGCGCATCACCGTGCCGTCGGGGCGCGGCGCCGCTTCGACCAGCGGGCCGAATTCATCCAGCACGTCCTCGACGCATTCGACCAGTTTCGCGCCGTCGCGGATCAAGCGGTGGCAACCGCGCGAGGTGCGGCTGTCGACGCGGCCCGGCACGGCAAAGACTTCCCGACCTTGCTCCATCGCGTGCCGGGCGGAGATCAACGCCCCGGAGCGTTCGGCCGCTTCGACCACGATCACGCCCAGCGAGAGCCCGGAAATCAGGCGGTTGCGCTGCGGGAACACGCCGGCCTGGGGCTCGCTCAGCGGCGGGTTCTCGCTGAGCAAAGCGCCCCGCCCGCGGATTTCTTCGGCCAGCGGTCCGTGTTCGGGCGGATAGACGTTCAGCACGCCGCTGCCCAGCACGGCCAACGTTCGCCCGCCGGCCTGCAACGCGGCGCGATGCGCGGTGGCATCGATGCCCCGTGCCAGGCCGCTGACGATGGTCAATCCGGCCCGCGCCAAGCCGGCCGCCAGACGTTCCGCCGTTTGGCGGCCGTAGCTGGTGGCATGCCGGGTCCCGACGATGGCTACGGCCAGCGCGTCTTCCGGTTTCAGCTCGCCGTGGACGAACAGAAAGGCCGGTGGGCTGTGGATCTCGCGCAACAGCCGCGGATAGGTTGAATCCGTGTCGGCCAGAATCGTCACCCCGTGCTCGCGGCACAGCTGCAATTCCTTGTCCGCGTCGATCTCGTCATTGGCGGCGACGATCTGGCGGGCGAGCTTGACACCGACTCCCGGCACTTCGCGCAATTGGCTGGGCGGCGCCGCCAGCACCGCTTCGGCCGAACCGAACCGCTCCAGCAGCGCCTTGCGCGTCACCGGCCCCACGCCGGGAGTCAAAGCCAGCCGCAAGCTGGCGACAAGCGAGTCGCCGCCGTCCGATTCCGGTGGGAATAGTTCTTGCGACAAGGCGTGAATCCTCGGTGGAGTTGGTCTCAGTCAACAATCGTGCAGATTATACACGGATCGTGTGCCAATTGGGCTAGGGGCAGAGGGGAACGAAACGAGCGGCAGGAGCGTTGCTTCCGTCCTCTCCGCGACGTTCGTCAAGCCTGATCCTCCTCGCTGCAACTCCTTCCACGGCCGCCTTTTGGTCCGGGGCAAGCCGCAGGAGCCGCAAATGCTGATCCGTTGCTCATTTCGGTCCGAACCTTCTATACTTGAAGTTGGAGGATCCGCGGGCGCGCGGTTCGAGTGGACGGGGCTTCGTTGCGGCCCGCGGCCTTGCCAGAGAGCGTCAGCATGCGATTCGTCTGGAAATCCATTCTCTGCCTGTTCGTCTTGGCGGCGGTCCGCACTGCGCAGGGCGCCGTGTTCTTGCTGGTCACCGGCGGGCAGATCGAAGGCCAGTTGCTGAACCCCCAGGAGAACCCTCGTCAATCGTACATCGTCCGAACCGAAACCGGCGGGACGGTGAAACTGGCGTTATCGCAAGTCGACCGCGTCCTGACCGTTTCCGAAGACCTGGCGTGGTATCGCGAGGCGTTGCCCAAGGTCCCGCCGGCCGTAGACGGGCACTGGGCGATGGCCGAAGAATGCCGGCGGCGCAGCCTGAAACAGCAGCGCGAATTCCATCTGCAGGAGATCCTCAAACTGGACCCGGAGCACGCCGAAGCACGCTACGGTTTGGGGTACAGCAAGGTAGACGGCAACTGGGTCAAAACCGACGAATGGATGCTCAGCCGCGGGTACGTCCGTTATCGTGGCGCGTGGCGGATCGCGCAGGATGTGGCGCTGGAGCAAGTCGCTCAGCGGAACGAAAAACAGGTCAAGGACTGGCGGCAGAAAGTCAACATCTGGCGGACGGCGATCAGCAAACGGCGCGGCAAGGAGCAGGATGCAACGGACGCCATCCGGGCGATCAAAGATCCGGCGGCGGCGCCCGCGCTGGCCGAGATCGTCGCCGACACCGGCGAACAGCGGGATTTGCGGCTGTTGTGCATCGAAGTGCTGGGCAAGCTGCAGAGTCCCGCGGGGGTCGCCGCGTTCATCAAACAGGCCGTGGAAGACGCCGACCCGCATATCCGCGAAGCCTGCCTCGATCAGCTCGCTCGCTTCGGAACGCCTCAAGCCGTACGGATCTGCGAGCGACTGTTGAAGTCGAAGGACAACCGGAAGGTCAACCAGGCAGCGTTGTGCCTGGGGGCGCTCAAGGACCCGGCTGGCACGCTCCCGCTGATCAATGCCTTGGTGACCGAGCACAAATTCGTCGTCCAGAGCCCCGGCGGCAGCCCCGGCCAGATGAATCTCGGCTTCGGCAGCGGCCCCAGCGGCGGCGGCAACTCGTTCAGCGCCGGCGGGCGTCCGCAAGTGATCACCAAGAATCTGCGCAATGAAGGCGTGTTGAATGCGCTGGTCGCTATCCACCCCGGCGTCAATTTCGGCTACGATATCGAACAGTGGAAACGCTGGTACGTGGACAAAGATCGCCCCACCGTGTTCGATCTGCGGCGGGATTTCTGAGTCCCGCAGCCACAGCGGCCCTTGCCTGCGAAATCGAGTCAGCAGGGCGCCAAGCACGGGCCTGGGCCCGGCAAAACCCGAATCGCCGGCCAGACTGACTATGATCCGAAGCGCTAGCCAAAGGTATCAAACCCCGAAGCGCCAGCAGCACTGACCACGATCGCAAGCGCCAACGAGACTGATTACCAACTGAAGCGCCAACGAAAGGACAACGACGTATGAAACCTGCGATCCCAGCCGGGCTCGTCGCCGCCGCCATGATTCTGGGCCAACCCCACGCCTTTGGCGCGGAGGATTGGAATGTGTCCGTAAGACAGCTGGCCGACCAGACGGCCCCTCAGGCGGTTCTTTGGCGACGGCAGATTCACGCGCACCCGGAGCGATCCAACCGCGAAGAGAAAACCGCGCAGACGGTGGCAGAGGCCCTCCGCGAGATCGGGATAACCGACATCAAGACCGGTGTGGCGCGCCACGGCGTCGTGGCGCTGATTCGCGGCAGCCGCTCGACGCCGGTCGTAGCCCTGCGCGCGGACATGGACGCCCTGCCCGTCCAGGAGGCCACGGGCTTGCCGTTCGCTTCGCAGAACCCCGGCGTGATGCACGCCTGTGGGCACGACGCTCACACCGCCATCCTGCTCGGCACGGCCCGCGTCCTGTTCCAACTGCGCCAGTCGCTGCCGGGCAGCGTCAAGCTGGTCTTCCAACCGGCCGAGGAGGGCGCGCCGGCGGGCGAAGAGGGCGGAGCGCCGCTGATGATCAAGGAGGGCGTGCTCCGCGATCCGGACGTGAGCGCGATCTTCGGCCTGCACGTCGCGCCGGATCTGCCGACCGGCCAGGTGGCCTATCGAGCGGGCGGGCTGATGGCCAGCGTCGATCGTTTTACCGTGAGGCTGCGAGGCAAGCAGGCTCACGCGGCCATGCCCTGGATGAGCGTCGACCCGATCGTCGTCGCAGCCCACGTGATCACGGCCATCCAGACTATTTCCAGCCGCAGGATTGACGCTCGCCAGCCGATTGTCGTTTCCGTCGGCGTGATTCAAGGCGGGCAGGTCTGGAACATCATCCCGGAGCAGGTCGTTTTGGAGGGCACTGTGCGGGCGCACGACAAGGCTGTCCGGGACGAGGCCGTCGGCCTCTTTCGGCAGCTGGTCGAGCAGACGGCCGCCGCCCACGGCGCGCGGGCCGAGATCGAGTTCTCGGGGGACCATGCCCCCGTCTGGAACGATCCCGAATTGGTTGCCCGCATGAAGCCCGCTTTGGTCAGCGCGCTGGGCGAAACCAACGTCGTGGAATCGCCGCCCGTGATGGTGGGCGAGGATTTCGCTCACTACCAGCAAGAGATCCCCGGCATGTTCGTGTTCCTGGGTGTCCGCAACGAAGCCATCGGCGCGGTGCATCCCCTGCACACGCCCCAATTCGTCCTGGACGAAGCGGCCCTGCCCGCCGGCATCCGGACGATGAGCCAACTGGCGATCGACTACCTGCGCGTCTCCCCCAACCGATGATGCCATGACCGCCGAACCGATCCGCACGACGCCGAGCCCTTCGCCCGACCGCTGCGTCGAAGTGATCGCGCCGTGCCGTTTGCATTTCGGCCTCCTTTCGTTCGGGCGGCCGTCCGGGCGCCAATTCGGCGGCGCGGGCGTGATGGTGGACCAACCGGCCGTCCACTTGCGCGTGTCGGCGGCGGACGAGTTCCAGGCGACAGGGCCCAGGGCAGGTCGAGCCCGCGGTTTCGCCCGCCGGTGGACGGAGCACGTGGGCTTGCCCCGCGAGCCCGCTTGCCGCATCGAGATCCTGTCGATGGCCCCGGAGCATGCCGGTTTGGGCGCGGGCACGCAGCTGGCGCTGTCCGTGGCCGCAGGTCTGAACGCCTGGTGTGGCAGGCCCCAGCCCACGCCGGAAGAATTGGCTCTCAGCGTGGGCCGAGGCCAGCGTTCCGCTGTCGGCACCTATGGATTTGCGGCAGGCGGACTGATCGTGGAAAGCGGCAAGTTGCCCAGCGAGCCGATTTCGCCGCTGGAATGCCGCTTGCCGCTGCCCGAGGCCTGGCGGTTCCTGCTGATTCAGCCGCCTGCGGCTGCCGGGTTGTCCGGCTCCGCCGAGCAAACGGCCTTTGACCGATTGCCGCCCGTGCCCGAGGAAGTCACGCGCCAGTTGCAGGACGAGCTTCACCTGCGGATGTTGCCCGCCGTCCGGGAAGCCGACTTCGCACGCTTCAGCGACAGCGTTTATCGTTACGGGCGTCTGGCCGGCCTGTGTTTCGCCGCCGTGCAAGGCGGACCGTACAACGGCCCGCGGCTGTCGGGCATCGTCGATCTGATCCGTGCCCTGGGTGTGACCGGCGTGGGACAAAGTTCCTGGGGCCCGACGCTGTTTGCCCTTCTGCTAGGCGAACAGGAGGCCCAAAAACTCGTCGCCAATCTGGCCGAGCAGTTGGCCCGCGAGGAAGTCCAGCTGACCATCACGCGTCCCAACAATCGCGGAGCGGAGATCGTCGTCTCCAGATGATGCCTCCTCACGGTGCGAACAGGGTGAGCCGCCGGGAAGCCAGGGATCGACCTCTTGCAGATCAGGGTGCGGTGCCGACAGCTGCGACCACCGCCTCGGCATCCTTTCGCGTCAAGTGAAAACTCATCAGAAAGCCGACCACCTCGTCTTTCTTCGCACTGAATACGCGGTCCTCCTGCAGCGCGAAAAAGGGTACCGTTTCCCCGCCGAGCACACCTCGCTCTGGCGTAAAAGTGTGCGTGACCTCGCCCCGTTGCGTGTACGTCCTCGCGCGCCTGATGCCCTAGACGATCCCAAGCAAGTCCACGCCTTATTCACATTCTAGCAGACGCGGACTTCTTGACGACGGGGCGTCAGGACGACAGAAGGGATTCCAGGGGGCTTCGCATTCTCGACAAAGCTTCTGCGACGAGTCCAACCTGAGCAGAAAGGTCTCCGTTGGTCAGCTGCTCACGTGGGATCGAGTATCGAATGATAAGTTCTGTCCGCACTGGCCGCGTCATTTCCGAATTCGGCCATGCCACGCTGTCCTCTGCACAGTCGTTGTCCGGTCGTGTATACTGACAGCTTGTGCCACGGCATCTTCGTGAAACCGTTTGAGCGGAATCCAAACGCGACTCTGGAAGGACAGACAAGATGAAGACAAGAATTTCGTTCGTTGCGATTTTCCTGGCAGGTATGATCGCTTGTTGCGCCACTGACGCGCGAGCCGCTGAGCCGGATCCCGGCTTGCTTGGCTGGTGGCGGTTTGACGAAGGGGCGGGGGCCTACTCGGCCAACGCGGCCGATCCGGCGGGCGAGGCGGAACTGCACGGGGTGTCCTGGGTCAAGGGGGAATTCGGAACCGCGCTGCGGTTTAGCGGCTCGGACAGCTACGTCACGCTGCCGTCCCTGCCCGAACTCGACGGCGCCGACGCGATGAGCGTGGCGGCTTGGGTCTATTGGGAGGGAACCGGGCAGTACCCGAACATCTTGACCGGGGGCGTCTGGAGTCCGGGGGGATTCCTGATCTTCGTGAGCAACCGGTCCTGCTCGTTCCGCATGGGCCGCCCAGAGCAGCGGCACGGGGTGGCCGGCGAGGCGTGGACGGAGGTGTCCGCGCCGCTGCTGGCCGATCTGCCGATGAAACAATGGGTCCATCTGGCGGCTGTCTTCCAGCGGCCCCAGATCACGACGTACGTGAACGGCAAGAAGGTTGGTTCGGCCACGTGGGACTATCCGGTCGGGCACCGCGGCGACATTCAAGTGGGCCGCTGGTCCGGATCGGCCACCCATCACGGACTGATCGACGAAGTGCGCATCTACCGGCGGGCGTTGGACGCCCAGCAGGTGCTGGCGCTGGCCGATCCGGCTGGCCGGCAAGATTCCGAGTACCGGGACGTCGGCCCGGCCAAGGACGACGGCAAGGAACTTGTCCGCTTCGAAACCCGCTGGGCCTCGATGGTCGTCGGCGACAACGGGACGATTCTGTCCCTGCAAGAGAAAGGCGGCGGCCGTGAATTGCTCGACGCACCTCACCCCGTGCTGGCGGTCGAGTCGGCGTCGGGAAAGCGTTTCCAGGCTCGGCGCTTGCGGCACGAAGACGGGCTGTTGGTGGCCGATTTCCCGCGCGGCGCGGGCAGCGCTGCGATTCGGGTCGAGGCGAAAGACCAGTACTTCACCGTGACGGCCGCCCAGGTTGATGTGGCCGAGGCACAACGGTTCACGTTCTTCCAGCTCGCACCGGCGCCGAACGAGTACATCGGCAACATGGCCGGCCTGGCTTCCGACGAGTCGTCGGGCGTGTGCCTGCGCAGTTTGGGGCTCGAAGTCGATACGTCGTTCCACAGCCCGGCCCCGCGGTTCCGCGCCTCGACAACCGCCGAACACGGTTTGGTCGGGCACCGGATCGGTTTGGCTGCCGGGCCGCGCGAGCAGCTGATTCCGATGCTCCGCGCGATGGCCGAAAACGAGCCGGTGCCGAAATCGCCCTGCGGCGGTCCTTGGGCGATGGGCGCGGCGGAAACCCGCGGCTCGTACCTGTTCGCCGACATGGCCGCCAAGGACACCGACGCCTGGATCGAGCTGGCGCGCCGCGGCGGCTTTACGAACATCCACCTGCACGGCTGGTGGACCACACTGGGGCACTACGAGCCGCGCGCCGCCTACTTCCCCAACGGGCTGGCAGATATGAAAGCGACGGCGGATCGGATCCGTGCGGCCGGACTGAAGCCGGGCATCCACACGCTGACCGCCTGTATCAGCACCAACGATTCCTGGGTGACGCCGGCGCCCTCGCCGCACCTGATCGCAACCAACAGCTACACGCTGGCCAAGCCGCTTTCGGCGGACGACAAGACGATCTATGTCAACGAGGTGCCGGGCGCGAATCACGACATTGTCTGGAGCTATTCCAGCAACGGCAATGCCCTGCGTGTGGGCAGCGAACTGATCCGCTACTCGGCCATCTCGCGCCAGCTGCCGTACGCGTTCCTGGAATGCGAGCGGGGCGCGTTCAAGACCCAGGCCGCCGCCCACACCGAAGGCACGGCCGTGGATTATCTGCAGCAACGGTATCTGGCCTTCTATCCCGACCCGAAGAGCCCCTTGGCGGACGAACTGGCGGACTGCATCGCCCGTGTCTACAACGAGTGCGGCATGGAGATGCTCTATTTCGACGGTTCCGAGGGCATGCGCAGCCGGTTTGGGATCGACACCATGCGCTGGAAGATCTTTCAGCGTCTGCACGGCGGCGTGACCGAGGCCAGTTGCTGGGGCCACAACAGCTGGTGGATCCATTCCCGTCTTGGCGCTTGGGACCATCCCGTGTGGGCGGTAAAACAGTTTCACGACCAGCACATCAGCCAGGCCGGGCGGTTCCGCAAGAGCGACCTGTTGGAGCCGCAATTGGGATGGTGGGCGCCCCGCGGACCATCGAACATCGCGCGCGGGCATTTTCCGGATGAATTGGAATACTTCGGCGCCAAAAACCTGTCGATCGACGGCCCCATGTCGATCCAGGGCGTGAACGTATCGAGCCGCCCCTGGAACGCGCGTCTGGAAGAACAATTCACCATTCTGGGCTGGTACGAGCGGATGCGCCTGGCTCGCTACTTTGACGAGCCCACGTTGCAGCGCGTGGGCGAGCCGGGCAAGGATTTCCGGCTGCGCTTGAATGCCGCCGGCCAGTGGCAGTTCACTCCGGCCCAACTGGCCAAGCACCGCGTCAGCGGTCTGGGGAACGGTTCCGAACGCTGGACGGTCGAGAATCCCTTCGCCGCTCAACCGTTGCGAGCGCGGCTGGAGGCCCTGTATTCGGTCGCGTCCTACGACGACCCACAGGCCACCGTGCTGGCCGACTTTGCTGACCTGGACGCGCTGAACAACCGCAGCAACGCGACGGGCGTCA
>Ga0302241_1001305_pt1 | contig 18590 bp, 18 predicted proteins | sample AAG_UR_Arg_MG_FD_193532 | JGI IMG/M metagenome (GOLD analysis project Ga0302241, IMG submission 193532) | Enriched activated sludge microbial communities from anaerobic digester in WTTP, New Holstein, Wisconsin, United States - AAG_UR_Arg | ecosystem: Engineered > Bioreactor > Anaerobic >... | reverse complement strand
AAATTCAATATAAACAACGGCATCGGCGCAGGAAATGAACACGCTCAATAACCTCAAAATATCCATCGCGCTCACTTCCTCTCGGTCTGGCGATGCCGGCGTAAAACCCTATGCACCCGTTTATGCGGCAACCATATTAACTTATGTCAAAGAATCCGAGAATATTAAATGACCAAATATTTAGCGGGATATCAGTTCGTCTTTTTAGTATAATAGCATGGTTTGACTTTTTTGAAAATAATAGCCGCAATAAAGCCTATGCCTTATCCGAAAATTTGATTGAGATGTGAGATCCGTCACAGAAGGGTTTGTTTGCTGACTTGCCGCATCGGCAGAGGACGATCCTGTTTCTTGCTTCATATTCTTCGTTGCGCGATGATTCTATCCGCACCTTGCCTTTGACAAAAATTCCTCCGCTTACCCCCTCTTCTTGGTCCTGCAGTATATCAACCTCCGGCTCATACTCCGGTTCAATCATAACCCCGTTCTTCAGAACCGCGGTCAGACGCCCCGCCGGACATTCAGACGCTGCTTTTACGGCTTCATCCCGGGTCTCGTCATCGTAAGACGCCGCGGTCAGTTCCCACGCGTCCCCCTTTTCTCTGTGACAGAAACGCGCAAGCGCGCACCTGTTATCGTCCAACAGATCAATCCCGGGGCCTTCGATAAGTACCGCTCTTTCTGTGTAATTGGAATTCTCCGCCGTTTCGTCACCTATAAACCCTGTTTTAGTGTGCGCTCCGTCACAGAAAGGGGCGCAGTGCGATTTCCCGCAGCGGCACAACGCATATTTTTCGGCTTGGGGCAACTCGCGTCCGTCTTTGAACTCATAACTGCATTTCCCGCTCGGCGTTATTATTTTTTCTTTCAGCGGTATGCTCCCCGACACTATATATGGGCCATCTTTCGTTATTTTAACACGCTGCGTCTTGTTCATATCTTCCATTTCTCAAATCAGACTCCTTAAATTAAATATGCGACGGCAATCAATTTAAAGAGGTGCGCAAAACCGGGCCGGCACGGCGGCCGGACATTTATCGCCTTAGGCTGTAGCTGTATATGACAGTGACGTTGGCCTCCACGTTTATTTCACCGCCCAAAACCGCGGTGGGAGTCCTTTCCGCCTTAGCCATATTCATCATGTCAGAGACAGCGTATCTGAGCGGGCCGGCTTGAGCGGGAGGTTCTTCCGTTATTTCGCCTGGCGCGTCAAGCCTGATGCCCGCGGCGTCCGCTATAGTATCCGCCTTCGATTTGGCGTCCGCGACCGCTTTGGCTAACGCTTGCAGATAAATCTTTTCATTCTCGCTCTCGGTAATGCCAAAATTTAAGGAATTAGCCTCATTAACGCCGTATTCCACCGCCGTGTCTAAAACCTGACCGACCTTGGCCAAGTCTGTCACGGTGACGCTGATTACGTTGGTTACATTATATCCTGTCAGCAGCGCAGTGTTTCCTTTATAGTCATATTTGGGATATATGCTGTAAGAAACCGTCTTAATCTTATCTTTAGCAATGCCTGTCCTGGCCAGAGCTTTATATACCATCCCCATTTTCTCGGCGTTTTCGCTCTGCGACTTGACAGCATCTTTATTGAAGGTGACAACTCCTATGCGCACGTACGCTATGGTCGGCACTGCGGTTATAACGGCATGTCCTCTTACGGCCAGTGCTTTTTGCGTTTGCCTGATCTCTTCCGCGGAAGAGTGATGAGCAGTCGCGATTAAAAAAAGCAGCGAGAGCAATGTCGCTGAAAAAACGAGCCTTGATTTTAAAATATGGTTTATTTTATATGGCATGCATGCTCATCCCCTTTGTTGAAAAACAACAACATCCGGCCCTTTTGTCATAGGTTTCTAATCGTGCAAAAATACAAAGAGGGCCGTTACGTTTTTGATAAGCTTTGTTTTGATGAACCTACTTTAAGAAACCGTTGATTATCGTTTCTTCGGCCTCTTTTTCTGTCATTCCAAGCGACATAAGCTTGATCAGCTGATCCGACGCTATTTTCCCTATCGCCGCCTCATGAATCAATTGGGCGTCAGTGTCAAACGCGGATATTTCAGGCACTGATGAAACCTGCGCTTTATCCATGATTATAGAGTCACACTGTATATGCCCTCTGCATCGAGCATAGCCGCGCATGTTCAGGTGAAAAAGCTGTCTTGAGCTGTCCCGGGCAACTGATCTGGATATGATCTGCGCAGATGCGTCTTCACCGATAAGGCTGACTGTGATGTTGGATTCGGCGGTTTGATCCATATATGTCAAAAGGCGCTCGGTCACTATCAGACGGGCGTTTTTGTGCAAACGAACCTCGGTCTCCCTCAGCGCTCGGTCGACTCCTTTTATCTGGGCCATTACGATCTCAGCCACACCGCCATCCTCGACATCTATAACGGTTTTCGGGTTTAATATTTTTGCACCGACGCCATCGCCTTCGCCATAATGCTTTTCTACATATCTCATCCTGGCGCCTTTGCGCACAAAAAACTCATGTATGCCGTCATGCTGGGCTTTTTTGCCGCTCGGGTTATGGATGCCGCAGCCGGCTACGATAAGCACATCCGCGCCTTCGCCCACGTCGAAAGTGTTGTAGACCATGTCTTCAATACCTTGGGAAAGTATTACCGGAATATGCACGCTCTCTCCCTTGGTTCCCGCTTTTATCGCAACGTCTATGCCGGGCTTGTCTTTTTTAGTGGTTATGTTGATATTAGCAGTTGTACGCCGCTCTATGCCCTCTCCGTTCTTTCGTATATTGAACGCCCCCTGCGGCACTCCGTGCAGGTCGGCGATTTCCGCCAGCAATTTTTTATCTATCGCATCCAGCATCAGCTCTTCCACCCCTTTGACAGCTTTTACGGCAACGGCAGGCGGAGTCAAGCTCGCTGATCTCGCCAAGTATTTTCTCTCTGCTCGTTATATCGCCTATCGTTCCATTTGTAACGATTATGACCTCATCAGCTAAATTAAGTATGCGTTCCTGATGCGATATCACAACAAGTGTGGTGTCATATTTTTCATGCATTGTCTCGAAGATCTCCGTCAATTTCTGAAAACTCCACAGGTCAATCCCAGCCTCAGGCTCGTCAAATATAGCGGCCTTAAGCTTGCGTGCCAGTATGGTGGCTATTTCTATTCGTTTTACCTCTCCCCCTGAAAGGCTTGAGTTGACCTCGCGGTCTAAATAGTCCTGGGCGCAAAGCCCAACATCATAAAGCAGGGCGCAGTAATCGATCTCGTTGTCTTTCGCCGCTATTGAAAGAAGATCTCTGACAGTGACTCCTTTGAATCTGGCCGGCTGCTGAAAAGCGTATCCCAATCCTAATCTGGCGCGCTCATAAATCTCCTTGCCGGTTATGTCCTCACCGTCAAGCAATATTTGGCCGCATGTCGGTTTATATATGCCCATTACGGTCTTGGCGATCGAAGACTTGCCCCCGCCATTAGGCCCTGTCATCACATATATTTTCTTGTCCTGCAGTTTCAGGTTTATTCCGTCGAGCACCGTTTTGCTTCCGCTGTCGTCCTGCAATGACAGCCCTATGTTTATCAATTCAAGCATCTATCAGACACCGCCTCACGCAAAATCTTTTATTCCGGACAGCAAAATCCTTTCGAAAATTGCGAACGCAAACGCGGCTGTCCCAACATTTTTGACACACCGCATGTCACGCTCATATGATACATCAAATCAGCGCGAAATTTATTATTTTTTATGCCGTTCAACGTGATATGTGTTCAATGATGTGTCTGTTTTTTTGTTTTTATGGTCTATATGTTTTCACACAGATAGCCTTTTTTTCTAAGTTCATTTTCTATCAGACACAGATCCTCCTCGCTATCGGCCTGGACTAAATGCCAATGTCTGTCATTCGTTAAGTTCTTAAGCGGAGACCCCTTGCCCGATAAAAAACTTTTGACCAGCTCTTCCGCGTCTTTTCGCGATTTGATGTTCAACTCGGCAACAAAATTGCCGTACGTTTGATGCTCTATCCGTACGTCCACTACGCGGCCGCCGAGATCGACTATCGTGAAAAGCTCGTCTAATATGCTTTCGTCATTGTGCGCTACACAAAGCAGTTTCTGAGGTTTATGTTCTTTTTTTAGCAAATAGCCGCAGTTAGTCGGCAGTATATCATGGTTTTTGGCTCTAAGCAGCGCGATATCCTGTACTATGACCTGTCTGCTCACGTTGAAGAGTTTGGCCAAATACAGGCCCGAAAGCGGGGATTCGCTCCGCGAGAGCAGGTCTATAATATTCTCTCTCCTTTTTTCCCCGTTCATAAAAAAGACCTGTCCTGCCTTAATTTCAAAGACAGATCCAATATCGAAGAGGAGTAAGTCAGCGCCCCTGACGATATATAATCCACACCTATATCATTAAACGAAATTATGTTTTCAGCCGTTATGTTGCCTGAACATTCTATCAAAGCTCTTCCCGAGACGATCTTAACCGCCTCTCTCATATCGCTTAAGCTCATATTGTCAAGCATTATTATATCCGCTTTTGCCTCAAGAGCCTCTTTCAGCATATCGATGTTTTCGACTTCAACTTCGATCTTGTGCGTAAAGGGGGTATTCTCTTTGACCATCCTGACAGCCTCGCGAATACCTCCGGCTGCCGCGATATGGTTGTCTTTTATCAGGATGCCGTCAAAAAGGTTGAACCTGTGGTTGCGCCCGCCTCCGACCTTAACGGCATATTTTTCAAAGATCCTGTTGTTGGGAGTGGTCTTTCTTGTGTCAAGCAGCTTTATTCCGGTTCCTTCAAGCATTTTAACGACTTTTCTCGTATGAGTGGCAATGCCGCTCATCCTTTGCAGATAATTAAGCGCCGTTCTCTCACCCGATAGTATGGCGCGCTTACTGCCCTCAACCTTGCCTATAATATCGCCCTTTCTTATGTAATCCCCTTCCTGAAAATTAAATTCAAATTTCATATCATCATCAAGAAGAGAGAACACGCGCTCAAAAACATGAAGCCCGGCTATCACACCGTCCTGTTTGCACAGCAGATAGGCCTCGCCTCTGACTTGCGTCCTGACTATGGAATCGGTCGTGATATCGCCATAAGAGATATCTTCGTCAAGGGCCGCCAATATAAGCTTGTCGATATTATTGTGCACCTTTCTCTTCCTCTCTGATTTTATTCAACACCATCGTTTTATATTCAAGCGCGGCGGTTTCATATGCCGAACGGTCCGGATCAGGGAAATATACGTGTTCGTATTCTCGCCGATTTTCATTGATATGAAGAGCTGCCCTTTTACTGAAAACCAGGCTCTCCAGAAGAGAGTTGCTGGCAAGGCGGTTTCTTCCGTGCACGCCGTTGCAGCTTGTCTCCCCAACGGCATAGAGCATATCCATAGTCGTTTTGCTGTTCAAATCCACCGCGATGCCGCCCATAAAATAGTGCTGGGCCGGAACGACGGGGATACACTCTTTCGTTATGTCGTAACCCTCTTTGAGGCAGTGTTCGTATATCGATGGGAACCTCTCCTTGATATCCCCTTTCACATATCCATTCAGGCAAAGGCGTACATACGGCATCCCGTCTATTTTCATTTGTTCATAAATCTTAGCTGTCACCACATCACGAGGCTTCAGCTCATCCGTGAAACGGTTGCCGTTCTTGTCTACAAGCACGGCTCCTTCGCCTCTTACAGATTCTGATATCAGGAAAGCCCTCCCCGGTTTTTCCGTATACAGGGACGTAGGATGTATTTGAACGTAGCTGATGTTCTTTACTTTGACGCCATGCTTCATCGCTATGCCAAGCGCATCCCCCGTAAGGTGAGGATAGTTCGTAGATTTGGCATATAGACCGCCTATACCGCCTGTCGCCAGCACAGTGACGTTTGCGTAATAGTTCTCAAGAGCGCCGCTTTTGTTATCCATTATGACAGCACCGCAGCAACGATTGTTCTTTACCAGAATATCGACCACGGTACTGTTCTCAAGCATGGTCACATCAGACAAACCATGCACCGCGCGCAGCAGCTTGTCGCTGATCTCCCTGCCAGTGCAATCCCGATAATGCAGTATCCTGGCTTTTGAATGGGCGCCCTCTCTGGTGTATGAAAATCCGGCGCCGTCACGGTCAAAATTAACCCCTAAACCTACAAGATCACGCGCTATCTCCCTTGATTGCCTCACCATCACCCTTACGGCATCTGCATCGTTTTCGTAATGCCCCGCTTTTAACGTGTCTTGCACGAAACTCTCTTCATCCTCTTCGTCACGCTGAACACAGATGCCGCCCTGTGCCAGGAACGAATCGCTTTCTTCTGCCGACGACGATTTGGTCACAAGCAGAACCCTTTTGTCTCTTTTAAGGTTCAGAGCCGTAAAAAGCCCGGATACACCCGTACCGGCTATTATAACGTCGTAATATTTTATTTCCGGTCGCCCCCTGCCAGCGCCATCATCCTGTTCAAAGAAGCGAGCCCCTTTGCCATGATGTCTTTGTCGTGTATTTTGATCTCATGTCCCGAATTTTCAAGCGCGTCAAGAAGTTTTTCCAGGGTATTCATTTTCATTCCGCAGCAAACCTGGCATTTCGATGGAATATAAAAGTTTTTGCCCCTTGTATTTTTTTTTAGCTTGTAAAGTATTCCGATCTCCGTGCATATGATAAATTCAGATCTGTCGCTTTTTTCGATATAGCTTATGATACCTGAGGTACTGCCAGTGAAATCTGATATGGAAATAACTTCTTCCCTGCACTCAGGATGAGATACCACCGCCGCTTCTCGGTGTTCGCGCTTTACTCTTATGACATCCTCCGCGCTTATGCCCGTATGGACATGGCAAAAACCATTGCCGCAAATGAACTGTTTCTCTGGTATCTGTTTTGCTACGTATCTGCCTAAATTCTTGTCGGGGATAAAGTATATATGCTGCTGCGGAAGCGCCCTTATAACGGCAGGCGCGTTTGAAGATGTTACGCATACGTCAGAGAGGGCCTTGATTTCGGCTGTCGAATTAACGTAACATACCACTGCCGTATCATCGTACATAGCGCGTATTCTTTCAACATCCTCCGGCTTTGCCATGTATGCCATCGGACATTCCGCCTTCAGTTCCGGCATAAGAACGGTCTTGTCCGGATTGATTATTTTTGCGCTTTCTCCCATAAAATAAACGCCGCACAGAACGATTACTTTCGCGCTCTCTTCAGAAGCAATCCTGCATAAATAATACGAATCGCCGACATAATCGGCGATATCCTGCACATCTTCAGGCACATAATAGTGCGCCAGGATGACTGCGTCCCTTTCCTTTTTCAACCGCCTGATTTTATCCTTTATTGTCTCCGCCATTCTCGCTAGCCGCCTTTGTCCTGCAAGTATTTGCGAGGAACAATATCACGTGACATGACAGCTGTCAACTTAGCATTGGATATTACGCACGCTTTAGCCACGCTCTTTTGTGAGACGCCGGAAAACTTCTGCCGCAGCCGAACCGCTGTCAGCCGCTACATCCGCAGCTTACGAAACATTTCGTTCATTTCATCCAGGAAATAACTCATCGGAACTCTGAAAGCGGCTTGAAACGCGCTGTCGGCGGGTATTCCGTTATGAAGGAGCTGATAGAAAAATATTATGCTTTCAAATCCATTGTCCTGCATCAGCTGATATGTCATCAGCACGGCCATATCATATACAGGATATTTTCGCATCAGAGATTCCCACTGCTTATAGCTTTGACAGGCCAGCTCATGAGCGTCAGGGATCTCGCGTGCCGCGCGTACTCTCTCTCGCGCAGCGCTGACATTGAGGCTTGCCTTTTCCAGACCGGCCGTCTCCCTCGCTATGAACTGAAACACCTCGGGCGCACCCTCCGTCAGCCATGGCACGGTTTCAAGCCGTCCGTACTGGCGCTGCACCTGGTGGAATATCTCATGAGGCAGCACTCTAAAAGATTCGTTCATATCAGCGCTGCCTTTTACGATGATCAGCGGCATCTTGTTCGAGCTCGTACCGGCGGTGTATTGGGCCTGCTCTTTTGCGTACTCTCTTGAATATTTAAGATAAAACATAAGAGCCTGCGCATAACTCTCCTCGTCCGCAGACACGACCACTGTTATTTTCTCACTGAGCACAAGATTGTATTTGGTAAGCAGGTCCGCTACTACATCTATTGTTTTATCAATATTGCCGCGCACCCGCGATGTCACTCCGTCATCATAGACAGCCTCTATCCACTGCGCGGCGTAACACCGAGCAGTGGATATCAATAATGAGACCGACAGGAAAAAAACCAACGCTGCTTTTTTAAAAATCGCCATGTCAATAACGCTCAACATCAAACGCTGCGTTAAAAGTCTTTCTTGCCTTCGCTTGGAGGAAATACGATGGAATTTATGTCTGTCTGCCAATAACATAGAACAACCGCAAACGGCTGAGCCTGAGTCCCGCCGTCCGTAGGCTGGCTATATGGATTTTTTACTATGCTCAGTCCGGCTTCGTGGTCAGAGTCCAGATCCCACCACACCTTAGAATCAAGGTACTTGCCGCTTTCCCGTTTCGGAGGGCCATAACGCTCAGTCATGCCTGCTTTCCACTCGTTGAATTTAGTAAATAGCTGGTCTTCCGTAAGAAAGTTAAAAACGCCGACCGAAAACATCTTGCCCTGGTAAAAATATACTACGATAAGAGTCTTGTCTCCGTTAAAAGGCCCTGAATAGTTATGCATTACAGTTTTATCCGTTTTCAGCGTGCCCTGGTATTTTGTGCCAGGGCGCGCCTTCATTATCTTTTTAGTCTCATCTTCCGTCGCGCCCCATGGTATATCAAGCACCTTGTCGACCTTCGCCGAATTTGTCTTAGCCGGTGCGATGTCAGCCGGTTTGTCGTCCTTCCACATTCCGTCGTAGGCAACCTGGCCGGATGGGTATTTATAAACGCCGCGCCCTTCTTTCTTGTTATCCTTAAATTCTCCCTCGTACACGCCGCCGTCAGGACCCTTTAAAATACCGCGTCCTTCGATTTTATTGTCCTTCCACTCCCCATCGTAAACTGTGCCGTTTGAAAATCGCATGATTCCCCGTCCGTTGCGGATGCCGTTTTGATACTCTCCCTCATACGATTCATTGTCTGACCATTTTATACTGACATGTCCGTGCAGCTTGCCGCCCTTCATCTCCGCATCCGCGACAGCTGTTATCAGCGGTCTGTTTTCGCCGGCATAGTAAGTGTACGTAAGATTTCCCCTGCCATCCGCAAGACCGTTCAGCGCTTTGCCTGACCAGCTTGCCGACTCTAATTTCATGTCTTTAGAACTGAAGAGCAAACATATTTTTACGCCTGTTTTAGGATCTGAAACCCATTGCTCTATCCAAGAGCCTGCTTCAGCGAAGGGAACAAAAAAAGACGATAAGATGACAACTAAAAATAAAAACGATATGCGAGCAAACTTCAAAAAATATCCCCCCTGCCTTTGTGTACGCCTCGCCTGCCTTGTTTGTCCTCTGCTTTGGCGGCTAAGTTTTATAGTTTTTATTCTATATCCGCCTCAATAGTTTTTCCATACCAGACGAGAAGATTTTATAGCAGCCGCGCGACGGCCGTAATATTTTTGTATTTTTGTTTTTCCGCTTTCGTCCGCGACAGACGTGCACGGCCTGTGAGAAAATATAAAAACGGGCCGTGCGCGCTGTGTGTTTTTTACAGACACATTCTATATATCTTCTCCACATCTTCCGGCGTCAGGCGCCTGAAGCCCGCTAAAACTCCACCCCTGCATGCCCGCTTTGCCATTACATTAAAGTTTGCGTCGTCAATTCCTAATTCAGTCAATGTGCTATTCAGTCCAAGCGTTTCAAATAGAAAACCGCTTAATTTAGATATAGCGGATCTCGCGCCTTCCATGTCAGACATGGAAGCGTCTATTCCAAATACATTAACGCCGAATTTTTTAAACAGCGAGGCAACTGACTCGTCCAAAATGTACTCCATCCAGCGCGGAGTAAGAATCGCAAGTCCTAGCCCGTGCGTGATGTCATAGAAGGCGGAAAGTTCATGTTCCATTTTATGACAGCTCGTAGCTTGAACCGCGCCGGTCTGAAGAAAACCGTTGAGAGCCCACGTAGAAGCCCACATGAGATTGGCGCGGGCTTCATAGTTTTCAGGTTCTTTTATCGCTGTCGGCGCGTGTTTTACGACGGTTCTCAGCACTTCTTCCATGATACGGTCGACCATGTCCATCTTCTTCGCCGCGGTGAAATAAGCCGTGTCAAAGATGTGTGACAAAGTATCGGCTGCTCCGCATGCCATCTGAAAGGCGCCTACGGAATAAGTGTTGGTCGGGTCTAAGAAGGAGGCCTTAGGCTGAAGCAAAGGATGTATGAGTGCTAGTTTTTCGTTCGTTTCCATATTGCTGATAACCGCTCCCGCGTTCATTTCAGATCCGGTGGCGGCGATAGTCAACACCGTGAAAACAGGCAAAGCTCTGGTTACAGGGGCACTGCCCGCCACCAGATCCCATCCGTCGCCATCATAAAACGCGGCTGCCGCGATGGCCTTCGTGCAGTCTATGGTTGAACCGCCTCCAACGGCAAGAAGCACACTGACGTTTTCTTTTTTACAGATTTCCACCCCCCTGTTGACGGTGCTGTGACGGGGATTTGGCTCAATACCGGACAGTTCAAAAACAGTCATCCCAGCCTTTTTAAGTTCTCCCATAACCTTGTCGTAAAGGCCGATCCTTTTGATGGAGCCTCCTCCATAAGTCAGCAACACACGGGTTCCGTATCGCTTTAATTCTTCGCCCAAATGCTCGAGCTGGTTTTCTCCGAAATAGATTTTGGTTGTGTTTTGAAACGTAAAATTATACAACTCTGACTCACTCCCTGATGATTATTTATGATAAACAAACCTGAGCCCGCCGTAACTCAGTCGCTTAACATCTTCAAGACTAAAAAACTATGATATACGCCGGTTGTGCCAAGATCAATACGGGCATTTGCTTTTAAGCTTATGCAGCATTGTGTGAATACGCTAAAGTTTATAAAAACACTTAAGCAATTCATGTTTCCATGGGCAGCTCATTACTTCTAGCGTGGCGCCGTTTACCAGGACAAGCATGTGATCCGTTTTGCTGTTATCCCACACTCTCGTCCAATTAGCGGTCCGCGAAAACAGAGGACCTTCCTCAGATCGCATGGTTAGTCCTATTTGTCTTTGGTAAGTTTTTCAACAACATAAACATCAGCAGGACAGAATTCATACTCCTTAAGCCTGTCCGGTGAGACCCATTTGATGTCTTTATGGACAGAGGGGATAGGAACCCCCTTTTTCAATGATGCTCTGAAAAACATAAACTCTATATCACTTTCTGGGTATGAGTATTTTACCTGTTCGAAGAGATCCCGGATATCAACATCTATTTCAAGTTCTTCCAGACATTCCCTGACTAGGCACTCTTCAGGGGACTCGCCCGGTTCGATCTTTCCTCCCGGAAATTCCCACAAAAACTGACAGGAACCTCCTGGTCCTCGCTGACAGATAAGTATTTCGCTATCAGTATTTCTTATTATCGCTGCGCTGACACGAATCATATTATCCAGCCACTAATTGATTTGTCTTCTTTAAATATTTTGCGGGGATCAGTTCATCAAGCTTCCAAATAATATTCATGGGTTTGCTCCCCTCATGGGATACATAATTTGCTGTGCCAAGGAAGGTATAAGGCTCGGTTCCAAAGTCATTCTTTTTATACTCTCTTACGAAAAGCAAAATTCTGCTGCCCAAAGAACGGTGATTTATATATCGTCTCCCGGTATTTGAATCGCTAGCGGTAGTGCTCTGGCTTTGCCAGTGGAAGAGCGATTCATTTATCGAATAGTCCCTGTACATTGTTGAAGGGGAGTAGTCTTTATCCGATTTATTCAGGGTAATAAAAAATATGTCAGCCCGTTTATCCTGGATCCATTTGACCCCTTCGCGGACATTGGATGGATCCATGTGATCCATTGCAAGAAGGATCTGATCTCTTGTGTAGGTGCAGTGAAGGTCCAGAGGACATTCGAACCCCAGATCGATTTTCTTGTCGATGAAGTCAATCTTACCGTAGCTGTATTCCAATAACTCGATAAGCTCTGACAGCATCGTAGGAGAAGATTTCAATTCAGTGGAGAGATCAAAAGTTAAATCAGGATAAGCTTTCTCCCAGACAGTATATGTGAACATATTAAGCATGCGTCTTTCTTCAGGAGCCATTGCTTTAAAATCGATATCTTCCCCACCTTTGAATAGATTCAAGAGGAATTGCAGCCATCTCCTGGAATTAACGTAAGACAAGCGCATGAATGCATTCTCCATGTTTTTTTCCAGGGGCTCATTGAAGTCCTCTTTTACTCCTGCAAAAACACAGAGTTTTGAGAATGTTCCGCGTTTGTAAATATTTCTTACATCCAAATGATAGTAGTCTATGAAATTTTCCAATGACAGCGAACGACCACTGTCCTCAACAAAGGTTTCTATTCTTGAAACGAGTCCATCTGTTGTATCAAAGGATCTGCGGATGTTTTGCAAAATATATTTTGTCGCCATTTGTTCAAGTTGAATGTAGCAGCCCTTAGGGGCAGAAACGAAGCCGTCCTTTATTTCTTTTTCTATGCTTCTTGATGTGTTTGCAAGAAGGGCTTTGAATTTGTCTTCGAAATTGTATTTTCTATGTGCCTGCCCAATAAAGTCCAGAACGGTGAGACATTCTTTCTCATCCGCGAGGCGAAGTCCTCGCCCAAGCTGTTGAAGAAATACAGTTATGCTTTCAGTGGGCCGCAGGAAGAGGACAGTGTTGACTTCAGGGATATCTACACCTTCGTTATACAGGTCTACCACGAAAATGTACTGGATCTCTCCTTTTGTCAATCTCTGTTTAGCTACATTTCTCTCATCATCGGGAGTCTTTGAAGTCAGGCAGATAGAGGGAAGCCCTCTTTCGTTGAAAAATCTGGCCATGTACTCTGCATGCTCGACAGACACGCAGAATCCAAGAGCCTTGACCTTATCGAGATCAGTCACGTACTTAATTATCGACTCTATTGTCATTGCAGCCCTTTTATCTGCAATTGTCCTTTCTACTGTAAAAAGGTTTGAGAGTTCACGAGTGTCATAACGCCCACTTGTCCATTTAAGTCTGCTTAAGTCAACGTCGTCTGTTACTCCGAAGTACTGGAACGGGGACAGCAGTTTTCTCTCGATAGCTTCCGGCAATCTAATCTCTGCTGCAATTCTGTTGTTAAAGTATTTTAGTACAGATTTGCCATCCATCCTTTCAGGGGTAGCAGTTAGACCTAGCAGGATCTTTGGTTTGTAGTAGGAAAGCAGTTCCTGGTATGAGTCGGCAGCTGCGTGATGAAATTCGTCAATTACTATATAGTCATAATAGTCAGGTTCTGTAGATGAAGTAAAATTCTGAGAATTGAAGGTCTGTATCGACATGAACAAGTAATCAAGGTTCTCCGGTCTGTAGTTGCCTACAAAAAGTTCTCCAAAATTAGGGTCTTTTAATATGCCCCTGAAACACGCAAGGCTCTGTTTTAATATCTCTTCTCTGTGAGCCACAAAAAGCAGCCTATTCTTATACCCCGACCTGTTTCTGCAGAAGTCCCTGTAATCGAAGGCAGAGATGACAGTCTTTCCTGTTCCTGTAGCGGCTACGACAAGGTTCCTGTAGTGAGCCCTGATTATCCTTTCTGCTTCAAGCTGCTTCAATATCTCCTGTTGAAAGGGGTATGGAGAGATGTCAAAATAGTATCCTCCGTCAAATGCATTCCAGGAGCCCCCTTCAGATTTCAGAGAGGCTGCGAGTTTACTCCTGTCACTTTCCGAGTACGTTTCAAACTCTTTTGAATTCCAGTAGGATTCAAAAGTTGCGTTGATCTTATCGATAGTCTCGGGCATGTCCTTTTTTGCAACTTTTAAGTTCCACTCAAGGCCGCTTGACATCGCCGTGTTTGAAAGGTTTGAAGATCCGACATAAGCTGTTGTAAATCCGGTCTCTCTAATAAAAATGTATGTCTTCGCATGGAGGCGCGTTCGCTTCGTGTCGTAAGATACTTTAATTTCCGTGTTCTGAAGTTTACTCAATTCCACAACGGCCTTCAGATCTGTCGCTCCCATGTAAGATGTGGTTATGACGCGAAGTTTTCCTCCGCGCATTGTGAAATCTTTGAGTTCGTTTATGATAAGACGCAGCCCGCTCCACCTTATGAATGAGACAAGCATGTCTATCCTGTCTGAAGACACGATTTCTTTAATGAATTCTGAAGACAGACCCGGTTCGTTTTTTGCTCCCGTAAAGAGAGAACTGAAAGCAATCGAAGTAACAGGTCGTGGGAGAACAGTTTTAGCAGAGTTCTGTGGAAGTCTGTTTTTGTTTTCGACAAAGGCAAGAAGCTGCTCTGCTCTTTTATCAATCAACTGACATTTTACTGAAGTCATGGTTGCCTGTTTCATGGACGATGCTAGAAATCAATTTGTTTATGAATGCAATTTGTTCATCTAAGCTCTTATGGTTGTCTTTTAAATGATCCAGACCTTTTTTTATGATTTCGGAGGTGTAATTCGCCAATACAAAAGAAGCTTCTTCTTTGTCAATTTTTCCAGTATCAGCAATGTATTCATCTTTTGATGCTTCCAGTAATGCACCAAGAGCCTGATCGATTATTTGTTCATATAATCCTGTCTTTAGCACCAATTAGGCTTCAACCTCCATGAACTTCGAAAATAGACATATCTGTTATAACTCGATTACAAGTTAAAGTGCCCCCAATGTCAAGACACGAATTTTCTAATGATTCGAATAGCTCCTTGCTCCATGCGGCATAACTCTTCTGTCGTCTTGCGAACGCATCGAAAGTAAACCCTCCCAGTGATGCAGTCGTATAGTGTGTTGGACGTATGTATCCTTTGACGTCGGCGATCATCTCCTTCGGTGTGGCTGTTAAAATTTATTGGCATAAAACTGCCGCATCTAAGAATCCACTAATACCCACAGTCATAATTTTAGACACAGCTCACCCCATATCACTCTCAGAAATATTTCTGTACTTCAAATAATCCAGAAAACGTTTGGCGGCCAATGATAAATTTCTCTTGTCCCTCATAGCAATACATATCTTACGGCATACAGGCATATCCAGTTCCTTGGCAATTATTCTGTAAGGCGCTCTCCATAGCGTAAGCTCGGGCAGTATACTTATGCCAAGTCCGCATTCGACCATTGACATTACAGCGTAATCGCTACATGTAACAAACTGTACTTTGGGTTTGATCCTGTAATTTGTAATTATTTCCGCTATTTCGGGCTCCATTGTTTTTTGCGAAAGCATAAATGGCTCGTTACACAGTGCTTCGGTTGGGAATCGTTCGCAATCCGACATGGGGTGGCCTTCCGGCAGGATGACAAGAAGTCTGTCCTTTTCCAAAAATATTGTTTCAAGCTCGGACTTTGTTGGCAGTCTCAGAAAGCCACAGTCAACACGCCCTTCTATAATCCAGTTTTCTATCTCTGAATAATCACTCAAGAGAAGCTCATAGTCGATATGAGGATAATCTTTTTTGAATTTTTTTATGATGTTAGGCAGCCAGTGCGCAGCCATGCTGGAAAATGCGCCTATGCGGATAAGCCCCGATTGAAATCCGTGCAATTCGTTGATCTGCATTTGCATCTTTTCCTGCTCACTGCAAATATTCTTCGCGTAAGGAAAGAGTTTAAGGCCATCCGAAGTCAGGTGCACACCTGAACGCCCCCGCTCCAGCAGCGGGATTTGCCATTCCTGTTCCAGATCGTTTATCATTCGGCTGATGCCTGATTGAGAATATCCCAATGTTTCAGCCGCCTTTGTAAAACTGCCAAGCTCAACCGTCTTAATAAAAACCAGATATTTTTGAATATTCATTTTCGCCCACGTCTATCCATCTGTTTTTATCATGCCTTTCATGACAAAATGCCGCTTTTGTAATCTGTTTTATTATGACATACTATGTTCAAGGAAACAACAGGAAGGGACAGATCGATATGTTTTACATCAGCGATATTTTTAAAACTGCGCCGGATATTTATAAAACCACTTTACAGGAAAAGGCCTATGAAACACTGATGGCGCTTAAAATTCCATTTCAGAGAGTCGAAACGGATGAGATCATAACAATGGAGGATTGCATACAAGTAAATCAAAAGCTGGATATGAAGATGGTAAAAACGCTCTTTTTATGCAACCGCCGGCAAACTGAATTTTATCTTTTCATAACCTGTGGGGACAAACCATTCAGATCTAAAGAATTTTCAGCGGCACTCGGTATTTCCCGTCTTTCCTTTGCTCCCGCCGAACTTATGGAAAAGATGCTTGGGACCAAGATAGGCGCAGCTACTGTTTTCAGCGCTTTGCTCGATAAAAGAGGAGCTTTAAATATAGTCATCGATAAGGATGTAGCCGAGGAAGAATGGTATGGATGCAGCGACGGTACAACGACCGGCTACATGAAAGTAAAGACAGGGGATATCCTGCATAAATTTTTAGACCACGCAAAGCACTCTGCTGAAATATTGAAGATCTGATTTTTCATACATGAGACGGAAAAACATAAAAAAAGGAGATGTTGAAATGAGCGAAAAAAGTAAAGATTCTGTGACCGAAGACCTGGCCAGGCTGTTTGGAGTTACCCCAGAAGAACTTACCCGTCTCTTTGTTCTTAGTGAAGAACAACTGATGGAGCTGAATGAAGTGGAATTCAGGGCAAGGATGCGTGAACGCTGCCACCACACTCTGGAGATACCGACCTACGAAAGCGCCTATTTCGGCACACCGCTTCCCGCAGACCAGACGGAAACAGTTGAAAAAATGCTTAGGGTATGGGACAGGCGCGGACTTTCGCATGACCTGGTCGAATATCGCTTCGCGACGACAATATTGGGATACGCGAAAAAAAGGATAGCAGGCGAACCTGTCGACCTGAGCATACACGAGCCGAAATGGCTGACCCCCGGAGAACAGGAAGTTTTCGAGCGTGTCATTTATGAACGGCGCACTGTACGTCAGTGGGACCTCAAGCGTTACGTTGACGATGAGCTGATCGACAAAGTGCTTAATGCCGGGCTCTGGGGTCCGCATGGCTGCAACCTGCAGTCCATCAGGTACATGGTGATACGCGAAGACGCAGAACCGGGACTATTTGATGGCAGCGACGTCCCGGGCGGGCCGATACATGTCGTAATAATGCAGGATAAGCGCTGTTACGATGCAAATAAGCTGATGCCCCCATTCAATATACTGCTTGACTGCGGGGCAGCGACGCAGAATATCGTCCTTGCGGCGCACGCGTACGGATTGGGCGGCTGCTGGCTCACTTTCTCGGATATGATGCGTGAGAGGCTGATAAAGCACTACTCTATCCCCGAACATTACGATGTAGTCACTTATGTGGATATTGGCTGGCCGGACCAGAGCCCCTGCCCTGTCTGGCGCTGCGGTGTGGAAGAGGCGGTCGTATACCGTTCTTTGCCAAATAAGAAAAAGTAAGAAAGAGGTGGAGAAATGTTATATCTTAACGGAAACGAAATAATGCAGGCAATTTCAACCGATGAAGTTATGGAAGCCGTGGCTGACGCATACGTGCTTTTTGACAAAGGCACATGCTATATTCCAGACAGAGCGTTCTTTGCTCATAAGGGCAACAAGATGATCTACATGCCCTGTTTTGCGCCCGATGCTCTTATCACGAAGATACTCTCTTTATTCCCTGAAAATTACAAAAAGGGAAAGCCCACGCTCGACGGAGTAGTGCTTTGGAAGGATCCCGAAAGCGGAGAGATATTGGCCATAATGGACGCAAAAAAAATAACCGCATTGCGCACCGGCGCAGCGGCAGGCCTCGCTGTCCGGTATCTCTCACACCCTGACAGCAAAAATCTCGGCATAGTCGGGACAGGCATGCAGGGACTCCACCTCGCCATGTTCGCATCAAAAGTGCGCGATATCGAGAATATATATCTGTACGACACTTACCGTAAAGAACCGGAAACTTTTGCCGCCGGCCTTGAGAAAATGCTGGGGCGGAATGTCAAGTGCACCCTGTGCAGTGACGCTTCCGAACTTCTTAAAAAGAGCGAGATAGTCATCACAGCCACAACATCTTCATGCCCTGTTCTTCCGGACGATCCTGTCCTTCTGGCGGATAAATGCTTTGTAGGAGTGGGTTCTTACTCCCCTTCCATGAGAGAATACCCTGCCGCGCTATGGAAAGTGGTTGACACGGCATACGCTGATCTGGAGTACGCCATGGAAGAAAGCGGAGACCTCTGCCAGCCGATAAAAGAAGGCCTGCTGAAGCCTGAACAGGTACACAAGATAAGTACTCTTCTGGGAGGACCTGTAACACCCCCAGCGAAGGGGAAAAGTAATTTCTTCAAGACTGTCGGGATGTCGCTTGTAGATCTGACGACAGCGGCAGTCATTTACAAAAACGCTAAGGAAAAGGGGATCGGACAGACAGTCCAGGGCTGATCCGACGACAAATTACCTAAAATTACCTATGCACGCGGGGCGGACCTGAATATCCGTTCCTCGTGCATAG
>Ga0302241_1001302_pt1 | contig 18621 bp, 15 predicted proteins | sample AAG_UR_Arg_MG_FD_193532 | JGI IMG/M metagenome (GOLD analysis project Ga0302241, IMG submission 193532) | Enriched activated sludge microbial communities from anaerobic digester in WTTP, New Holstein, Wisconsin, United States - AAG_UR_Arg | ecosystem: Engineered > Bioreactor > Anaerobic >... | reverse complement strand
GATGTGCGCCGGGCCGGTTCCGCCGATGTAGTGAAGCGAGTAGGCACAGTACACGCAGATCAGCCGCCCGTCCGGTTCGCGCAGGGCGAGGATCGAGACGGCCGGATCGATCGGCCCCGCAGGCTCGATCAGATCGGGACTGGCCACGGGCGGGTTGGTCTGCACTTGATCGGTCTTGCCGAACGGGTTGGGCTTCACCGAGCCTTCGCGCATCCGCCAGCGGCGATTGAACACGTGCTCGGGCACGTCCACGGCGCCGAAGGCGATCTCCGCCGGTCGCAGGGCGTTCACGGCGCAGCGCACCCCGTCCGCGATGCGGCGGGCCACGAAACGCTGGTAGTTGTCCAGTTCCTGCTCGTTCACGTAGCGGTTCTTGCCCAGCGCGGTTCCTGCGGAATGAGTGTGCGTGGTGGAAATCAGGACGTTCTGCGGCGGGATCCCCGTCGCTTCCTGGATCAGTCGCCCCGCCTCGACGCTGACGCTGCGGTGTAGGCCGAGCAGATCGCAGACCACCAGCGCCAGCCTGGTCTGGCCGTCGTCCAGCACCAGGCACCGCGCGTGCAGATCGTCATGCACGTGCTTGGCCGGATAAGGGGCGAAGCCGCCCACGACGAGCGTGCCCAATTCGGGAGTAATGTTGCTGGTCGCCGCACCCGCCTGCAGCGGCGGGGCCGCTGTCGCCAGCACCAGACCAAAGACGAGGGCGAGGGAACTCATGAGACAGGCTCCTTTCCGTGATCGGTTTGTCGTTGGCATCGAAGTCGCTCGAAGCGTATCATACCCCCGTGCTGTGCCGAAGGGCAACGCAAGAGAAGAGAATCTGGAGCAGGAGTCGCCGGAAGCTCGCTTTCCCATTTCGCGGACATCAGGGCGCGGTCGGGGTTGCCATTCCGAAATACGTTTCTAACCTCACCCGGCATGATCCGCGCCGGATCCCGTTCAACAACGGTTCGCCTTGTCCAAGAAGCACTTCCTGATCACCGCTCGACGATAGCAGGCGACGGCGCGGGAACGCTCCAGCGTGCGTGTTGTACTTGCCGAAATGGGTGTGGGGGCTTGTTTCACGCGGCCTTGAATGGGAAAGTATAGTCACCGTTTCGACGCATCTTCCCTGAACAAGGATCTGGTCATGAAATCGATCTTGGCTGTGCTCACCGCCTGTGCCGTGTTCGCCTTCACTCCAAGCAACGCGTCCGCTGAATTCCAGGCCGGGGCGGCAGTCGTGGATGTGACGCCCCAGCAATTGCCCGTGCTGGTCAACGGCGGGATGCTCAGCCGCAGTGCGGACAAGGTGAAAGCGCCCGTCACCGCTCGGGCGATCGTGCTGGACGACGGCCGCACGCGGCTGGCCATTGTCATCGTCGACAGCTGCATGATGCCGCGGGCGCTGTTGGACGAGGCGAAACAGTTGGCGGCCCAGCGGACGAAGATCCGCCCGGATCACATGCTGATCGGGGCCACGCATTCGCACTCGGCGCCCTCCAGCATGGGGTGCCTGGGGACGGACGCAGATGCGGCGTATGTGCCGTTTCTCCGGGAGAAGCTGGTCGAGGCAGTGGCGGCGGCCGAGGCGAATCTGGAACCGGCGCGAGTGGGATGGGCGGTCGCCCAGGCGGCCGAGTTCACGGCGCTGCGGCAATGGGTTCGCCGGCCCGATCGAATTACGGACGACCCGTTCGGCAACCCGACCGTGCGGGCGAACATGCACGCCGGCGCCAAATGGGACGATGCCGTCGGCGAAGCCGGACCGGAAGACCCGGACCTGTGCCTGATCTCGCTGCAAGCCAAGGACGGGCGACCACTGGCCGTGCTGGCCAACTTTTCGATGCACTATTTCGGCGACCAGGCGCTCAGCCCCGACTACTACGGCGTGTTTCGCGAGGTCCTCAAATCGCGGCTGGCCCCGGAGGAAGACGGAAAACATCCCGCGTTTGTCGGCATCATGTCGCACGGCTGCAGCGGCGATATCTGGCTGCGGGACTATACGAAGCCCGCCGGATCCCGGCACGAGGACTGGACGATCGACAGCTACGCTCACGGCCTGGCGGAAATCGCCTTGGCCGCGCACCAGACCGTCACCTATCGGGAAGACGTAGACCTGGCGATGTGCGAGGCGCGGCTGCCGCTGAAGTATCGCGTCCCCAATCAACAGTTGCTCCAGTGGGCCCAGGGCATCGTCGCCGCGATGGGCGACCGGCCGCCGAAAGACACGACCGAAGTGTACGCGCGCGAGCAGATCATCCTGAACGAGTGGCAGGCGACGGAGGTCGTCGTCCAGGCGCTCCGCATCGGCGAGATCGGCATGGCGACGACGCCCAACGAGACCTATGCTCTCACCGGCCTGAAGCTGAAACTACAGAGTCCGCTGCCAAACACCATGGTGATCGAATTAGCCAACGGCGGTGACGGCTACATCCCGCCGCCCGAACAGCATCCGCTGGGCGGCTACAACACCTGGCCGGCTCGATCCGCCGGCTTGGAGGTCCAGGCCGAGCCGAAGATCGTCGAGGCGGCGCTGCAGTTGTTGGAGAAGGTGGCGGGCCGGCCGCGACGCAACTACCAACAGAGCTGCGGGCCGGCCACGGAAGCCGTGTTGGCAGCCAAACCCGTGGCCTTCTGGCGCTTGGATGAATTTGCCGGACCGCGTGCCGTGGACTCGTCCGGCCACCATCGCGATGCGTTCTACGAGCCGGACGTCTTGTTCTTTCTCGAAGGTCCGCGTTCCGGCGCTCTTTGCGCCGGCGGCGAAACGAACCGCGCGGCGCATTTCGCAGGCGGACGCCTGGAGTCGCGAATCGCCGGCCTGAAGGACCGCTATTCGGTGTCGCTCTGGTTCTGGAACGGCATGCCCGCCGATGGCCGCGAAACGGCCGGCTGGATGCTTTCCCGCGGTCGCGGCCACGGGCTGGGTCCGCAAGGCGATCACCTCGGCATCGGCGGCACGGCCACCGCGCCGGGAAAACTGATCTTCCAGCACGGCGATACGAAGGACGGCACCCAGCCGCTGGCCGGTCGCACCGAGATCGCGCGTTGGACCTGGAACCACGTGGTGTTCGTCCGCGACGGCCAGGCGGTGCGGGTATTCTTGAACGGTGAACCGCAGCCGGAAATCGAGGCCCAAGCGCCCGCCGATTTCCCGGCCGGGTTCGATCAGTGGTTCTTCGGCGGCCGGTGCGACAACGATTCGAACTGGGAAGGCCGCCTGGACGAGATCGCCGTGTTCGATCGGGCGCTGTCCGCGGAAGAAGTCGCGAAACTGGCGCCGCGGTAGTTCGACTGTCACGGCCCAGGGCCCGAAGACCGCGGGAGTTCCTGCCGGAACGGCGCGGACTTGTTCCGGCCTACCTTCCGCTGCCAAACGGGACCGATTCCCGTGTCGGGCTCGATCAGTCGCCCGCCAAGGTGAAGGCCGTTTGTTCTTCGACCGTCTCGCCCCCCGGCCAACGGACGCGCGCGGTGATCGTGTGACGTCCGGGCGCGAGAGTCGTGGTGTCCGCCAGCAGGCGGAAATGGTGGGTCATGGCCAGGCCGATCTCGTGGTTCATCGCGGCCAGCGCCGGCATCGGCTGCCAGGCGCCGTCGTCCAGGCGTGCCTCGGCGGTGGCGCCGTGGGGCGCATCGTAGCAGTTGAAGACCAAGGGCACCGCCGCGCCGCGCGCCACGGGCTTGTCCAATCCGTAGAACTCGCCCTGGCGGTCCACTCGCGATTCGCAGCTGGGCTGGTATCGGTGCGTGACCTTGGTCCCGTCCACCGAGACGATGCGATAGCCTCGCGGGCTGCCGTCGACGCCGCGTTCCAAACCTGAGCCGCTCTGCCACCAACAGCCGGAGATGGAGATCGACTCGACGTATTCGACGCCCTTGACCATCATGCGTTCGTTCTCGTGCATGTGACCTTGCAGCACGAGCCGCACCTGATGCGCGGCGAACAGGTCGGCCAGCACGTCGCGGTTGGTCACTTCCCAGTAGGGCGCGTCAGGCGGGTTCTCACGGCGCCGTTCGGGATAGGTCGTCACGATCGGGATATGGATGCCGACCACGATCGGCTTGCCGGGCGGCTGGGCCGCCAGATCGGCGCGCAGCCAGGCCAGTTCGCTGCCTTCCACGGCCCCGTGTACGCCCTTGTAGTCCTTGACGCCGGAGATGGGCTTGTTGCCGTCGAGCACGATGCAGTGGATCGGGCCCCAATCGAACGAGTAGTAGGTGGGGCCGAAGAGTTGCTCAAAATCTTCGCGGGGGTTCTCCTTCGCGAGCATCATCTCGTGGTTGCCAGGCCCGTTGCGGACCGGCATGTCCACCAGTTTCAGGGCCTCGGCATAGTCCGGGCCTGAGTGGCCCTGCAGGGAAATGTCGCCCTGGGACCAGAGAAATGCCGGCCGTGGCTGCAGCTGGTTGATTTCGCGGAGGCTGGCCTGGAACTTGGCCAAACCGACCTTCTTGTTTTCCAGGTGCATGTCGGTGATGAATACGAAATCAAAGCGATCCGATTGCTCGACCCGACGAAGCGTGAAATCCGCCCGGCCCGCGGCGGTGGCTTGCTCCGTGCGCAGATAGAACTGGTCGGTCCAGTATCCTGCGGGCGTGCTGACAAACACAAACCGCCCACGGTTGGCGCTCAGCGGCAATTCGTAGCAGCCTTGCGCATCCGTCCGTGCGACGCGAAAGCCGTCGGAAACCAGCACCCCGGCCAGCGGCGAACCTTCGGCCCGCACCGTTCCCCGAAGGAGAGCAGTCTCGCTGTTCGGCGCAGGTCTCCCGACCTTGCCGAAACCGGCCACCGCAGGTCTCCCGGATTCCTGAGACTTGGCGGTCGGGGCCGGTGCGGGGTCGGGAGCGACGTGCTGCGAGGCCTGCTCGTCGAACGGCCCGTCAAGTGCCTGTGCGGCCGGGTGGCCCGCCGCGACGAACTGGCAAAAGACGAGAAGGACGCCCGCCGGCAGGCATCCGGCACGGCGGCATGGCCCGGACCACGGCCGCGCCCGTGCGGCTGTCTCCGTCCCGCCGGAGTGAGCATTTCCGGTGGCTGATCCCTGGCTCGCGCCTCGGGCTGGTGTTGCTGCTTCTTTGCTGGCGTTTCGGGCTGCTGTCGTACAATCATAGGAACGGTTCATTCGTCAGTCTCCCATTTGCCCGGTCATCCGCCGGACGATTCAGGTTCGATGGCGCGGAGCTTGTAGATCAGGGCACGGCGGCTGATGCCCAGCTTCTTGGCGGTCTGCGTGCGGTTGCCGCCGCACTCCTGGAGCGTGGCCAGGATCGTGGCGCGTTCGACCTGGGACAGTCGGCCGTGCGTCTCGTCCTCGGTGCCGGGCCGAGACGCCAGCGCGGCGATCTTGGGCGGCAGGTGTTCGGGCAGGATCACGTCCCCGCGAGACAGCAGGCAGGCCCGTTGCACGGCGTTCCGCAGTTCGCGGATGTTGCCGAGCCAGGGATAGGCCAGCAGGCAGTTCCCGGCTTGCGGCGACAGCCGCACCGGGCCGCCGGAAAACTCGCCGGCGAAATGCCGCGCCAAGGGCAAGATGTCCTCGCGGCGCTCCCGCAGGGGCTGAATCGCCAGTTCCACCACGTTGATCCGATAGTACAGATCGTCCCGGAACCGGCCCTCGGCGACTTCTTTCTCCAAGTCCCGGTTCGTGGCGGCAATCAGTCGCGTGTCGACCTCCGCCGGGCGGTCGCTGCCGACGGGCAGGACCTGGCCCGTCTCCAGCGCTCGCAGCAGTTTGGGTTGCAGGTGCAGGGGCAGTTCCGCGATCTCGTCCAGGAACAGGCTGCCGCCGTGTGCGGCGCGGAAGAACCCCTGCCGCGTCTCGGAGGCGCCGGTGAAGGCGCCCTTGGTGTGGCCGAACAGCTCGCTTTCGATCAGCGACTCCGGGAGACTGGCACAGTTGGCTGCGACCAACGGACCGTCCGCCCGCGGGCTCCAGGCATGGACCAGCCGCGCCAGCACCTCTTTGCCCGTGCCGCTTTCGCCGGTGATCAGCACCGGGGCTTTGGAGGGCGCGACCACGGCGATCGTGGAGACGAGGTGCCGCATCGCGGGGCTTTCGCAGACCAGATCGGCCGGCAGGGGAGGCGTGGGCGGCCCGGCGTCGCGGCGGCCCGCCGCAGAAACGCCCAGGGTGTCGGCCATCGCTGCCCGCAGTTCGTCCAGATCCACCGGCTTGGCGAGATAATCTTCCGCGCCGCCTTTCATCGCCGCCACCGCCTGCCGCAAATCGGCAAAGGCGGTGATCAACAGCACGGGCAGATTGGGGGCAAACTGGCGAATCCGGCTCAGCGTCTCGATGCCGTTGATGCCCGGCAGTCGCACGTCGAGCAAGACCAGGTGGGGCGGTTCGCGCTGGATCGACTCCAGGGCCTCTTCCCCGGAGGCAGCCTCGCGGACGCGATAGCCGAGCCGCGCGGCGAATCCGCCCAGCAGGTCCCGCTGGGACGCTTCGTCGTCGACGACCAGAATGGTGCTGCTGTGCTCAGACATGAATCCCTTGCAACGAAAAAACGGCGCCTCCGCCGGAGCCCGGCCGGTAGGCCGCTTCCCAGCCGTGCGCCGACGCAATCCGGCGGACAATGGCCAACCCCAATCCCGTGCCGCCAGGGCGGGTCGTATGGTACGGCGTGAACAACGACGGCACGGATTCCGGCGGCACGCCCGGACCGCGGTCCGCCACCTCCAGCCGGCAGCGACCGCCGGGTTCCTCCACCACGCTGATTGTAATCGTATCGCCTTCCGGTGCAAACGCGACCGCGTTCTGGATCAGGTTGAACAGGGCCTGGCGCAAGAGTTCCCGATCGGCCTGAATCGGCTTGGCGCTCGAGGCCCCTTCCATGGCCAGCGTGAGCCGTTTGGCTTCCAGATCGGGCTGGAGGATCATGCCCAATTCCGCGACGATCCGATCCGCGGCCACCGGCCCGATCGCCAGAGCGCAGGGCCGGGCGAACGCCAGGAACTGATTGATTCGTGCCGTCACCCGGTCGCACTCTTCCATGACGGCTCGGGCGTGCTCCGCCCGGCCGGGATCGTCCGTCTCGTCCTCCAGCAGCCGCTGCGTCCAGCCGCGAATCAGCCCCAGGGGATTGCGCGTCTCATGCGCCAGTCCAGCCGCCGCCTGACTCAACTCGCGGAGGTGCCGGGCTTCGAGTTCCAGCAGTCCGGCTCGGCCTTGAGCTTCCAACACCCGGACGCCGGCGCGCCACACCAGGGCCAGGCACAGCAAGACCAGGCCTCCCGCGCCGGTCACGAACACGTGAGACCAGACGGAGCGGCGGTTCAGTTGATCCGCCCGCGTGCGGTCCAGAAGCAAAGCGGCGAAAAACCGGCCGCCTTTGCCGAGTACGCTGTCCTCGCCCGCCGCGTCCGTGCGCCAGCGGAGTCCGTAGCCCCGCCCGCCTCCACCTCCGCGGCCGCCGCCTCCCATCTCCGATCCCGCTTCCGGCGGCTGCAGGACGAATGGTTCGATCAACTGAAACCCCGCCGATGTCCAACGGTCGCCGGGCGGCAGCCCGCTGCGCAGATCCAACTGCTCGACCGCCCCCGCGCTCAGGATCGCTTTCTCAGGCCCGCTGAGGATGGACACGGCGATCACGTCCGGCGACTTGACGAGTTCTTCGAGCATGCCTTGCAGCTGCAACTCGAGGAACCTTCCCAGCCGCCGGTGAGACTGCATGCCTCCGACCAAGGCGGCCATCACCGAGTGCGATTGCTGATGCAGCGTTTCTTCGATCAGTTGTCGCTCGCGCACGCAGCTCCGGTACTGCCAAACGCCAAAAGCGGCCCAAGCAATTACCAGCACGGCGTATACGGCGAACGATTGCCAACGCATCGGGATCGTTGCTGCCTACCTTTCACAAGGTGGTTTGGGACATTCGAACGGACCGCGTCAACCAGTCAATGTAACCGACGAGCCGGGAATTTCCAGCCCGGATGCAACCAAAGTAGCACGCGCTCTCCGAGCCGTGCTGAATGCGTTGCACGGCTCGGAGAGCCATGCGACGAAGGTGCAGCAAAGGAGCGAGCCCCTGCCAGGAGCCTATCTGGCTTCTCGCTGCGGGCTCAGGTAAGATGGGCCGCAGGGAATGCACTGGCAGTTCGCCCTCAACGGGGGCTCGCGTACGTGCAGTACAACTTTCCCCGCCTCCGAAGTTTTCAAGGGAACAAGCCATGCCGGACCAAAGATTCGTTCTCTGTTCAGCCGTGTTGTCCGTTGCGCTGGCCGCCGTGGTTGCGGGACCAGCCGCATCCAAGGCGGGAGCGGGCGAAGCACCGTCCGCGCCGCCGAGCCCGTCGCTGACCAGCACGCCATCGCCGCCGGCGACGCCCGTCGATCCGGATGCCCTGGGCTTCGACGAATTCGCGTTCGTCAAACGCAAGCCCTACTCTTCCGATCACTACTACACGGACATCAACAACGGCACCAGTCCCGACCGGTTTGTTCCCGACAACGGCATTTTCATCTACAACGTGCGGACGCGAACGGAGCGAGCGGTCGTCACCGCCGCCGGTCTGCCGGGCGGAAAAGGCCTCATTGGCAAGATCAGCCTGTCGTTTGATGCCCGGAAGATCGTCTTCGATTTTCGTCAAGACGCCGGTTCCGGGTTTCGCATTTGGGAAGTGAACACCGGCGGCACGGGCCTTCGCCAAGTGTCGTTCCCGCCGCCGGACGAGGCGGAGAAGGCGGCCCGCTGGCACCCTTCCTGGCACACCGACGACATTCATCCGTGTTATCTGCAGGATGGCAAGATCATCTTCTCCTCGACCCGCTCCGAACACACCGTGCTCTGCGGCGGCTCGGGATCCCTGGTGGCTCCGGTGCTGCACCGCATGGAGGCGGACGGCACGCACATCGAACAACTTAGCCGCAGTCCGGTCAGCGAATTCTGCCCTGTGGTGCTGGATGACGGCCGGGTCATGTACCACCGCTGGGAATATATCGACAAGGGCGCGCGGGTCGCAAAGACCGTGTGGACCATGAATCCCGACGGCAGCCGGCCGCAGGAACTGTACGGATTGGCCGACGACGACACGACCGTCTACATGTACCCTCAGCCACTGCCCGGCAGCAGTCATCGTTTCGTGTGCGTGGGGACCTGCCACTATCCGCAGGGAGGCTGCCTGGGGCCGATCCTGCTGGTCGATTTCGGCAAAGGCGTGCGGGTCCGCGGCGCGGATCCGCACGAGGCGGATTACGTCCAGTGGGACGACCGCTTTCCCGTCGTGAACATCACGCCCCACGTGTTCATCGAACGTCGCTCGGAACCCGGCTGGTACTTTCGAACGGAAGAGGGCGGATATGTGCTCGACAGGAACGGCCAGAAAGGCCACCTGTACACGCATCCCTATCCGGTCAGCGATCGGGAGTTCCTGGTTTCCTACAAGGCGAATCCCGACGATCACTACAAGGACGTTGCCAACGCGTATGCGCTGTACCTGATCGACGTCGACGGACATCACCGCTTCGTTCATGCCGACGCCCAACTCTCCTGCTGGCATCCCACGCCGCTGGTCGCGCGGCGCGTTCCGCCGGCCGTGCAACCGGTCCGCGATCCAGACTACGCTGCCAGCGATCAGGCGTTGTGCTTCCTGACCGACGTCTACCAAGGCATGCAGGGTGTCGAGCGGGGAGCGGTCAAGTGGTTGCGCATCAACGAGGCGCTGCCGCGCTACTGGTCCACCGGCAGACGATGGAACCCGTCGCTGAGCAGTTCCAGCTGGAAAGGCGCCCTCTGGCCGCGGGTGCAGTGGGGCGTCGTGCCCGTGGAAGCGGACGGCTCCGCCCACTTTGTCGTGCCGGCCAATCGCAGCATTTTCTTCCAGGCCCTGGACAAGGACTTTCGGGAACTCCAACGGGAGAGGACGTACGTGAACTACATGCCCGGCGAAGTCCGCTCGTGTACGGGCTGTCACGGACAACCCAATTGGACCGCGTCGGCACACGCCTCGGACACGCCGCTGGCGTTGCTGCGTTCGCCCAGCATCCCCCAGCCGCAGCCGTGCGATCTGGCGGAAAACGGCGGAGACGGGCGTGCGGGTCAAGTGATTCACTACCCGGCCGATATCCAGCCGATCTTCGACGCCAAATGCGTTTCGTGCCACGGAGCGAGCGAGCCAGCAGGCGGACTGAGACTGACCGGCGAAGTCACGCTGTTCTACAACACCTCTTACGAGGAGCTTTCCAAAAAGCAGTTGGCTGGTCCGATGATCCCGGAATTCACGTCTTTCCTCTGGGGGGACCGGGGCAATTACAACGGCGCGTATCTGCCGCCTCGCAGCCTGGGATGCCCCACCAGCACGCTGATCGACGTGCTGACCCGTGCCGAGCATCCGAAGAACGCCAAAGACGACCATTCCCGAATGCTGTCGGAAAGGGAACTGATGGTACTCAGCCGCTGGGTGGACACCAACTACCAGTTCTACGGCAGCTACTTCGGCCGCCAGCATCCCCAGTGGATCAACCCGGACCCGGCCGTTCCCGCCTACGATCCGGCCGATTTCCGGCGCAAGGCAACGTTCGAAGAAGCCGTCAGCTTCTCGGCTCCAGCGTGGCACCGCTGACAGAAATCTTCTGCTGTGTGGCCGACAACGATTTGTACCGAGTCTTGACAGCCGCCGGCGCAGCTTGCTCGCGCCACGATCGGCCCGCAGATGCGGTGCAAGCGGCGCCGAAAGGCTCCGGCGTGCTGATCCTGGCCGATGGATATCCGGACCGGCCGACCGACGTGCCACCAGCCGCGCCGGACGAGGCGGCCCGCAAGAGACTGCAGCTGTACGTGGAGTATCCCGCGCACTTGCCGGACCTCGCCATCGGCCCGCCGACCGCAGGAGCACCCGGAGTTGGATGGGGCCTGGTACCGTGCGTTCAATTCGGACCGCTGGGAGTACTGGGCCAGCAACGCCGACTGGGAATGGGGTCCGTGGTGTACGGAAACCGGCTGGGGACAGCCTTGGATCGCGGGAACGCTGGCCCTCCGCCGGCAGCAGACCTCACTCTGGGAACTCGTCCAGAAAACCGACCTCCGAAAACACTTCGACCGCCTGTGGCCGCAGATGCTGCCGGACGAGATCCTGGTCAAATCTGCGGGCGACTGGTAGAATAGGCAGCTAGGAAAGGCCAAGCTCAGCCGACATCGCAAACGCTGGTTGACCATGAAAGCTGCAGCCGTCGAAATACACCCTGAGCCGACATTGCCGAGCCGAGAGGCCCGGCCAAAGTCCGCGACCGAGGAAAAGGAGGCCCCACGCCGGCAGCCGCCGTACGCGGTCGTACTGCACAACGACGACCTGAACGGTTTCGACTTCGTGATGGCGGTTCTTCACAAAGTGTTCCATTACGAGCGATTGAAGGCGTACCGGCTGACGCTCGAAGCTCACGAAACCGGGCGGAGCGTGGTCTGGTCGGGTGCCCTGGAGGTGGCGGAATTGAAAGCCGACCAGATTCGCTCCTGTGGCTCGGACCCCCGGATGTCCGCCCGCGGAGCCCTGCCGCTGCGCGTGACCATCGAGCCGCTGCCGGGTTGAACGAGAGGTTCAGTTCTGCGAGAAGGCCTGGCGGACATCGACCGAGAATCCGTCCAGCAGCACTGATCGCGCTGCCTCGCCCGGCGCGTATCGTCCGGCGAGCGAGTACTCGCCCGTCTCGGAATTCAACGAAAGCACAGTGACGGTCTGGTCGCGGGGATCCGCGATCCAGTATTCGCTGATTCCGGCGCGAGCATATTCCGCGCGTTTAGTCACCAGATCGCGGTCCGGATCGTCCTCGCTGACGACTTCCATCACCAAATCCGCGCCGCGCCAATACTTGTTTCCGCGGCGATCCGCCTGCTCGGCCAGCAGGAAAACGACGTCCGGTTCACGGAACTTGCTTTTCCACAGTCGGACTCGGAGCGGAGCAAACAGAACCTTGCCGAGCTTGCGGGGCGCCACGAACGCTTTCACCATTTCGTACAGAAAGGCAACGATCAATTGGTGTTGTTCGGTCGGCATCGGCAGCACCTCAAGAAACCCGTCCGAGAACTCGATCAGGTGGTTGCTGTTCAGCGCAAGGTACTCCTCGTCCGTCCACTCGCCTTGGGCCGGAAACAAGTGGGCGATTTCCCAGGTTGGATTGCCGCGCCGGCGCGTTTGTGTTTCAACGGCGGTCATCGTGGGGCCCTCGATTTCCAACTCCCCAATGGCTGCCCGCCCGCGGTTCCGCTCACGCAGGCTGCGGGCAACCTCTTACGATGGTATCATACACGCGTCCACCCGCCCAGTGCCAGCCTTCGACGCGATCCTTTTGACACGTCCTATCCCCAATCGGCCAAATCTCTGGCAAAACCACGCCAGTGGAAGTTGGGCGGATTTGAACTGGTCGCACACGGCCGCGCACCTGTACCGGGCTGTGTTGGAGGGCGTGGCACTGGAGTACCGCCTTTACCGTGACGTGCTCCGGGAACTGAACCCCGATCTGAAGATGCGCGAATTGCGGATCACGGGCGGCGGCGAGAAGAGCGCCGTGTGGAACCAGATTAAGGCCGACGCGCTGGGCATGACGGTGGTGCAGATCAACCGGCCCGAAGGCGCGCCGTTGGGCGCCGCACTGCTAGCCGGCTGTGGCGTCGGGCTGTTCCGCAGCCTGGGCTCGGCCGCCGGCGAATGGATTCAAACGGGCCACGTCGTCCGGCCGGATCGCAAGCAAGCGGCACACTACGAAGCGCGCCTCGTCCGGTATCGACGGCTGCTGGAAATGCTGCAAGAATGGAGCGAACCGGAAACGTAAGCCTACGATGATCCGTAATAGTGGCGAATCTGGGTGGCTTGGAGCAGGGGAAAGGCGCACGAGATTTGTGTGTACGAGTAAGTCTACGAGTACGGCAGGAAGTCAGGCGAGAACGGCCCCCACGTACTCGTACTCGTAGCACTCGTATCTCCTTTCGAGCCTGATTCGATGCCTGCCGCTGCCTCCGGAGTAGATTCCGGCGAAGCCAGCCAAGTTCACGGTGAGGAACTGCAAAGCAATCCCAAATCTGAAATTCCAGATTTCAGATTTCAAATTCCGAATTTCAGATCTCAAATCTGAAATCCCGCAACCCGTATCCCGCAACCCTCATCCCATGACCCAACCCGTCATCCGGCCGGCTTTGACGACGCAAGACGACTATCCGGCGGCAGAAAAGCCGACCATGTACTCCATCGGCGTGACGACGCACCAGTCGTCAATTACCGTGGCAACTTGGTATTCTTGGAACAGGCCCGCGCTCAACAGCAGGCGAGGCACTTGCAGATTGAAGACGCTGGGTCTACTTTATCCACGGTTGGACACGAGTCATCGCGGAGGTATTCCAGATCGACATCCCCACCAGCGGCCCTCGGTTCGACGAGATCTCGCGGATCGCAGCCAGCGTGCGGTAGCATCGTCTGAGAAACAAGTGTCGTCTTTCGCTCCGCGAAAGAACGCCCTTTCGCGGCGCGAAAGGCGACAATCTCACAGACATTTCTCGGACGAGGTTCAGCATTTCCGGAGAAGATCATGCAACTCAAACCCACCACTTCACTCATCGACCCCTTTGGCGTCCAATTCGATCTGGCCGCCGGAATCATGCACAACCCGGCCGATCACATCGTTCGCCGGGCATCCGCCATGTGCGGCTACTATGCCGACGCCGCCGCGTTGGAGAAGCTGATTGCCGACGAGAACGACCCGGCACACTACGAGACGTTCGAATCCCCCGTCCCGGAAGAGTACGGTCACATGCGGTACTGTATCAGCAAGCTGCATCCCGGCCTGGTCGGCGAAGAGTGCTTCATGACGAAGGGCCACTACCACACGACCGTGGAAACCGGCGAGGTTTACTTGTGTTTGCGGGGCCAAGGCCTGGCGATGATGAAGACCGCCCGACGCCGTGATCTTCCCGCAATTGCTGGGCGAAGCCTATCGCCAGGCGCCGGCATTCCAGGCCATCGACCTGTCGATCCTGCCGGCTACTGCTACCACCGCTACTTCGGCGAACGCGAGCTGAAACGGGGCGGCTATACCGGCGTGCCGGCCGTCGAGTCGGACCATCACAAGGACAACCAGGACGAAGACAAGTTGGTCGCCGACAGCATCGGGTACCTCAAGAGGCTCGTGGCCGAAATCGGCGCGTGAATAGGAAGGCTGCCGGCTCGCCCGGTAGATCGTTACGCTCATCGCTACACGCAGACGAATTGGAGCTGCAAGCGTAACGATCCCCAGGGCGAGCCTGGAGCATTGACAACCTGGAGCTAATGCATGACGGTTCCCTATCAAGTGGTGATCACCGATCTGATCGATGACGATCTGGCCCCCGAGCGCGAGGTGCTGGACGGCTTGGCTCAGGTGACGGCCCTTCACGCCCGTAGCGAAGCGGAATTGGCGGGCCGGATCGAGCAGGCGGATGCCGTGATCCTGTACCACGAGTTGGCGTTGACGGCAGCGACGATCCGGCGTCTGGAGCGCTGCCGGTTGATCGTTCGTGGCGGCGTCGGTTTTGATAACGTCGATCGGCCGCTGGCGCGCGAGTTGGGCATCCCCGTCACCAACGTGCCGGACTACGGCACGGAGGAAGTGGCCGACACGGCGCTGGCGATGCTGCTGGCCTTGACGCGCGGCGTCCATCTGGCCAACTCCGTGCTGCGAGCTGGCCGGGGCGACTGGTCTTACGAGCGGGCCGTCCCCTTGGGCCGGCTGCGCGGCCGGGTGCTGGGCATCGTGGGGCTTGGGCGGATCGGAACGGCAATGGCGGTGCGCGGCAAAGCGCTGGGCATGGACGTCGCGTTCCACGACCCGTACAAGCCCGACGGCTACGACAAGTCGCTGGGCATTCGCCGCGTGGAAACGCTCGATGAACTGCTTGCCCAGTCGCCGATCGTCAGCTTGCACTGTCCGCTGAGTGAGGAAACGTTTCACTTGATCGATGCCCAGGCGATCGCCAAGATGCCGCGCGGTTCCTACCTGATCAACACAGCCCGAGGCGGCGTGGTCGATTGCCGCGCCCTGCCGGACGCGCTGGCCTCCGGTCAGTTGGCCGGCGCCGGCATCGACGTATTGGAAAGAGAGCCGCCGCTGCCCGACGACCCGCTGTTGGCAGCTTGGCGCGATCCGCAGCACCCGGCCCATCACCGCCTGATCCTGAACCCGCATCTGGCCTGGTACTGTGCCGAAGGCCAGCGAGAATTGCGCCGCAAGACCGCCGAGGCGTGCCGCCGCGCGCTGCTCGGCTTGCCCTTGCGAAATATCGTCAACTAACAAGAACAACAGGCCCTGATCTTTCACCTAATCTCTTACTTGATCTCCGTACGAACCATCATCAACTGAAAGGAAAGCAGTCATGAAACCCGCGTGGCGAATCTCGTTCCTGATCGTCGGCATTCTTCTTCTGGCTCCATTGTTCACCGCATCCAACGCGGCCTGCGCAGCCGCGGCAGACTCGGCGCAGCCTCAGGTCCTGATCGTCGTCGGCCCGTCCCAGCATCCGCCGGGAACGCACGAAGTCCCCGCCGGCGCGCGGGTGATGGAGTACATGTTGGAGCACGCGGAGGGCATCCCGCCGGTCGCGGCCGAGGTCGTCGACCAGTGGCCGCAGGACAAACGCATTCTCGACCACGTGAAGACGGTCGTCTTCACCGGCGACATCTTTCCCGGCGAGACCCTGCCGAATCCGGAGGCGATCAAGGCCGACCTGACGGCGATGATGGCGCGCGGTTGCGGCATCGTCTGTGTCCACTACGCGACGGGCCTGCGGGCTCAACATGTCACGAAGGACGGCGATCATCCGTTGCTGCGCTGGATGGGCGGCTATTTCGCCACCGGCTGCGAGCATCATCACAGCGTCGCCCGCGTCGTCACCGCGACCCTGACTCCGGCCGAAGTGGACCATCCCGTGCTGCGCGGTTGGAAGGCATTCACCTTTGACGACGAGCCGTACTGGAACAACTACTTCGGCAAGGACGGCCCGGCCGCCAACGTCACGCCGCTGGTCACGACCATGATGCCTCCGGACGCCCCGAAAAAGGAAACGGTCGTCTGGGCCGTCCAACGCCCCGACGGCGGCCGCGGCCTGGGCATCGTCGTACCCCACTACTTCCGCAACTGGCGCATCGCCGACCTAAGAACCTTGGTCCTGAACGGCATCTGCTGGACCGCCCAACTGGAGATCCCCGTCGCCGGAGTCCACTGCACGCTGCGCGATTTGTCCACGTTCGAGCCTGCCTCCGTGGAACCTCAGCCCCGTCCGAATGCCAAACCCAAGACGGCGAGTTGACCGTCGGCCGCGTCATTCGCTTGCTCCAGTCGGACGCGAGCCCGAACCAATCCGCTTCACGCTGGAAGAGTCGTGGACGCTGTACGAGATTCCCGACCTGCCTGCCCGGCGACCCCTGGGGCGCGGCGCTGCCTGGCATGATCGTCCAGCCCGTCGCGGGCGCCGCCGCATCACCCTGCAATTGCGTCGCGTTCAGTCACGACGGCGGACTGTTGGCCAGCGGCCACGACGACGGCTGCGTGCGGCTGTGGGAGGTGGCGACGGGAAAGGAGCTGCGCCGCTGCGCGGGGCACGAAAGGAAGGCTGGGTGGCGTTCACGCCGGACGGGCGCTACAAGCCGGGCGGCAATCCGGCGGGCAGCTTCTGGTTCCTCAGCGGCCTGTGCCGATTCGAACCCGGCGAACTCGACCCCTACGTCCCCTCGATCCGCCGCCTGGCTTCCGATGAACCGCTCTTTGGAGTGCGGTAATGCATTACCGCTTTCCCTTGTGGCGGAGCCACCTTCTTTCGACTGTGCAAAGGCGACTCCGCCGCGAGCCAAGGCGGTGATGCATCACCGCACTCCAAGGCGCTGGACAACGAGTCCGAAACCGGATAGAAATCAAGGCCGAGACGGGGCAGATTCCAAGGAGAGTCAGCATGAATTGGCAAGAACGCATTACGGTCGACCCAGAGATACTTGTCGGAAAGCCGGTGATCAGGGGGACTCGCATCTCGGTCGAGTTTGTCGTGGATTTGCTGGGGCGAGGTTGGACCGCCGAGCAGGTGCTTCGGGAATACGACCATTTGACGGCGCAGGACATCCAAGCCTGCTTGGCCTACGCCAGCGACGTGCTCAAGTCAGAGCGAGTGTACCTGCTGACCGCCTAGAGGACCAACCATGCGAATTGTCGCCAACGAAAACGTAACCCGTACCGTGATCGAAGAATTGCGGCGGCGCGGGCATGACGTTCTGTCGGTGAAGGAGTCCCTGCGGTCCGAAAAAGACTCGGTGATCCTCGCACGAGCGCAGGCCGAAGAGCGCTTGGTCGTGACCCACGACAAGGACTTCGGCGAACTCGCTTTCCGTTTCGGACTGCCCGCGACGAGCGGCGTCATTCTGTTCCGGCTATCCGGGTCCAACCCGGACGCCGACAATGATCGGATTCTCGAAGTGCTGGAGGGACGCTCGGACTGGGGTGGCCATTTCTCGGTTGTGACCGACGACCGCGTCCGGATGCGCCGATTGGCGGCGTAAGATTCGGCCCTATTACTTCGAACCAAGACGGAGACCCCATGAATACGACGGCCGGGCATCCTGCAACCGAGGCAATCGTGGCGCTGGAGAGCGACCTGCGGTCCAACCTGCGCGGCGACGTGCGTTTTGACCGCATGAGCTGCGGGCTGCACGCTACGGACGCGAGCCATTATCAGATGATGCCGGTCTGTGTGGCGGTGCCGCGGGACGAGGCGGACTGTATTGCGGCGGTCACGGCGGCGGGACGGTTGGGCGTGCCGATCACGCCGCGCGGCGGGGCTACGTCGCTGTCGGGGCAGACGTTTGGGCACGGGCTGGTGTTGGACGTTTCCAAGTACATGGACCAGGTGCTGGAGGTCAACGCCGAGGAGCGTTGGGCGCGGGTCCAGCCGGGCGTGATCCGCGATCTGCTGAATGCGCAACTCGCCCCGTCGCGGCTGCACTTCGCTCCCGATCCGGCGACCGGCAATCGGGCCACGGTCGGCGGGATGATCGGCAACAACGCCTCCGGGACCCGGTCGATTGTTTACGGCAAGACGATCGACCATGTGATCTCGTGCAAGGTCGTGCTGGCCGACGGGACGGTGATGGAACTGGAGCCGGTCGCCGGCGACCAGTGGCGGCGGCGCAGCGAAGGCGGTAACCGCGCGGCGGAGATCTACAGGGGCGTTAGCGACGTCATAGCGCGGAATCGGGATGAAATTCTGGCCCGCTATCCCAAGGTCATGCGGCGCGTATCGGGCTACAACCTGGACGAGTTTGTCGACGGAGCGGGTTACACGGGGCCGATCGGCGGGCGGAATCTGGACGGGCATCGTGTGTGGAACCTGTCGAACCTGATCGTCGGCAGCGAGGGCACGCTGGCGTGCGTGCTGGAAGCCAAGCTGCGGCTGACGCCGCTGCCGGCCGCCACGGCGCTGGCGATCGTGCATTTCGACGAGGAGTTGGCGGCGCTGCGGAACGTGCCGGAGATTCTCACCTATCAGCCCAGCACGGTCGAATTGCTGGATGAACTGGTCATCCGCGAATCGCTCACCAACGCAGCCACGCGGCAGCAGGCGACATTCTTCGAGGGGCGGCCCAAGGCGGTGCTGATCGTCGAAATGTTCGGCGACGACGCGGCCGATGCC
>Ga0302241_1001284_pt1 | contig 18815 bp, 13 predicted proteins | sample AAG_UR_Arg_MG_FD_193532 | JGI IMG/M metagenome (GOLD analysis project Ga0302241, IMG submission 193532) | Enriched activated sludge microbial communities from anaerobic digester in WTTP, New Holstein, Wisconsin, United States - AAG_UR_Arg | ecosystem: Engineered > Bioreactor > Anaerobic >... | reverse complement strand
TTTTGCCTTCTTGCCCGTAACTGCTGTCATTAGCTTATTCAGCATGAACTTCGCCTCGTTGCTCACCATGTGACCGGCAAAGGCTGCAAAAGCGTCAAGCTCTCTGCGGTATTTGATCTCACTAAGTTTGGAAGCTATCAGATTTAGGGCTTCTTCCCAAGTGGCCTCCTCTAACCCTCCGTCTTTCCTTACAAGAGGTGTCGTGAGCCTGTTTTTTGTATACAGCTTTCTGTACCCGTACTTACCCTTGACGCAGAGCAGCCCAGCATTGGACGGACCGAAGGCTGGCTCGGTTCCCACCACCTTTGTTCCCGAAAGCTTAAGATCCATCTGACAACCTACGCCGCATTCGGTGCAGGTTGTACGCAGGGGCGTGGTATCCAGAGGTATGGGTTTAGTATGCTCTACCTTGGGCAGAAGCGCACCGACAGGACAAAGGCTTATGCAGTTTCCGCAGTTTATGCAGCCTGATTCTTTTAGAGGGTTTCCGAGGGCCGGCTGCACCGTTGTCTCAAATCCTCTTCTGACCAATCCCAAAGCTGTAACGCCCATCGCCTCATGGCAAACCCTGACGCAAAGACCGCAAAGTATGCACTTATCGGGATCCCTTACCACATACGGGTGATTGTCATCGAAGTCCAAGTGATTGATATCTCCGGCTATCCGCTCGGGCTTTACATCGTATTGGTTGGAGTATTTATAAAGCTTGCATTCAAAGTATTTACCGCAGCCGCACTCCAGGCATCTGCCTCCCTCATACTCGGCATCTGCGGGAGGATATCCTGCAACAATCTCTTTAAAATTGTCCTTTCTGTCTTCGGGGTTCATCATGCCCATCTTGGGCCGGCAGTATCTTTCGCGGTCTTCAAAAGTCTTCTCGTCGATATCATGCCTTTGCACCACATAGGGTTTGCGGTAGCGGATCTTCTCTCCGGATAGATAGGCATGGATGATTTCCGCTGCCTTTACCCCGTCGGCAATGGCTTCCACCGCTATCGATATTTTGTCATTGCCGCAGTCTCCGCCGGCGAAAACTCCCTCCATGCTGGTCATAAAGGTTTCCGGATCATAAACAAACCCTTTCTTCCTGGTCATATCAAAGCCCTCAAGGCCGCTGTATTCCACAGCCTGACCGATGGCAAGAATCACATTGTCCACGTCCAGTATTTCCGTCTTGCCTTCAATAGGCACAGGTGCCCTTCTTCCGCTGGCATCAGGCTCGCCCAGTTCCATTATCTGAAGCTTTATCTGCCTTACACGGCCCTTTTCATCCTTGATGATCTCTAAAGGATTGGTCAGATTTCTAAAGATCACTCCCTCTTCTTCCGCTTCTTCGATCTCTATCAGATCGGCCGGCATTTCATCTTTTGTACGCCTGTAGATATTATATACTTTCTTCCCCAGTCTGACAGCTGTCCGGCAGGCATCCATCGCGGTATTCCCGCCGCCTACCACAGCGACTGTATCGCCCAGTTCGATTTCTTCTTTCTTTATGACCCTTCTAAGGAAGTCTATCCCGCCGTAAACGCCCTTCGCATCCTCTCCGGGGCATCCGGTCCCTGTAGATACCCAGGCGCCCACCCCCAAAGCTACCGCATTAAAGCCGTTCTTTATCTCCTCGAAGGATATGTCCTTACCTACATGGGTATTGGGTTTTAATACTATGCCCATCTTCTCCATCTGAGCCACTTCACCGTCAACGACCTCCTTGGGCAGTCTGTACTGGGGGATGCCGTAGCGCAGCATGCCGCCGAAGTGAGGCATGGATTCAAATATCGTTACTCCATGGCCTTTTTGCCTGAGATAATATGCCAGGGAAAGCCCAAAAGGTCCGCCGCCGATTATAGCGACCTTTTTCCCTGTATCCTTTGCGACGGGAGGTATATAAGGGTCATCCCCCTCCATATCCGCCGCAAAGCGTTTTAGCCATGCGATGGACACCGGTTCATCCACAAGCTGTCTTCTGCAATTATCTTCACAGGGATGAGGGCAGACTCTTCCTATGCTTCCGGGAAGAGGGATCCTCTCTTTTATCAGCTTTACGGATTCTCTATATTGGCCGTTTGCGATCAGCCCCACATAACCCTGGCAGTCGGTACCTGCGGGGCAGTTGAGCACGCAGGGAGGTCTGCAGTCTCCCCTATGATTTGACAGCAGCAGCTCAAGGTTGGTTTTTCTGGATTCCAGTACTCTCTCGGTCCTTGTATTAACAACCATGTCCGGTGCGATCATGGTTGCGCAGGCCTTGACCATTTTGGGATTTCCTTCGACTTCGACCGCACAGATGCCGCAAGCTCCGTAAATTTCCACCCGGTCATCATAGCAGAGTGTCGGGATCTCTATCCCGTTTCTCTTTGCCACATCAAGAATAGTCTCCCCTGCCTGCCCCGGGCATTCCTTTCCGTCTATTATCAGTTTAATGTTTTCCATTTTCATCTCCTCTAATCTCTCAGGATAGCATCAAATTTACATACTTCTTCGCACTTGCCGCATTTTATGCATAATTCCTGATTGATTAAATGCTTTTCCTTTAGCTTCCCGGTAATGGCGCTGACAGGACATTTCCGGGCACAGAGAGTGCAGCCGGTGCAATTATCCTTTATTGTAAAGGTCAACAGAGCCGTACAGGAGTGAGCGGTGCATTTATGTCTGTAAATGTGATCTTCATACTCGTTTCTGAAATAGCGGATGGTTGTAAGTACCGGGTTCGGAGCAGTTTGCCCCAGACCGCACATAGAACCGTCCTTTACCTTTAAGGCAAGCTCTTCAAGAAGTTCTATATCTCCGTCCCTGCCTTTGCCTGCGGTGATCCTTTGCAGTATCTCCAACATCCTCTTGGTGCCGATGCGGCAGTAATTACACTTCCCGCAGGACTCCTTCTTTGTGAAATCGAGGAAATACCTGGCCATATCCACCATGCAGGTGTCTTCATCCATCACTATCATGCCACCGGAACCGACTATGGCGCCGGTCTTTGTAATGGATTCATAATCCACTGTCGTATCCGCCATATCGGCCGGTATGCAGCCTCCCGAAGGCCCGCCCATCTGGACCGCCTTAAACTTCTTATCTTTTTTGATGCCGCCTCCGATCTCAAAGATGACATCCCTGATGGGGAGCCCCATAGGCACCTCCACAAGTCCGCCTTTCTTTATTTTTCCGGCCAATGCAAAGACCTTCGTTCCCTTGCTCTTTTCCGTTCCCAGGGAGCCGAAAACCTCTCCGCCGTTAGCGATGATAAAGGGTATATTCGCAAAAGTTTCTACATTGTTGATATTGGTAGGCCTCTGCCAGAAGCCTTTTTGTGCCGGGAAAGGTGGTTTTAGCCTCGGCATTCCCCGTTCGCCTTCCAGGGATGCTATAAGTGCGGTTTCCTCCCCGCATACAAATGCCCCGGCCCCGGCTTTTATTCTAATGTCATAGGAAAAACCGCTTCCAAGTATGTTTTTGCCCAGGAAGCCTTTCTCTTTAGACTGCCTGATGGCGGTTTCCAGGCGTGCGATAGCCAAAGGATATTCCGCTCTTACATAAATAACTCCTTCAGATGCGCCTATTACATAGGCGCCTATTATCATACCTTCAAGAAGAGAGTGAGGATCTCCCTCTAAAATGCTTCGATCCATGAATGCTCCCGGATCTCCTTCGTCTGCGTTGCATACCATGTATTTTTGGTCCGCCTCGTTTTTCTTTGCGGCATCCCATTTGAACCATGTGGGGAAGCCTGCTCCTCCTCTGCCTCTGAGTCCGGATATTTTGATTTCTTCGATCACTTCCTCCGGGGTCATTCTCGTCAGAACCTTTTTTGCGGCTTCATATCCGCCCATCGCCATGTACTCTTCAATCCTCTCCGGATTGATCACTCCGCAGTTTCTGAGAACGATTTTTTTCTGCTTTGAAAGGAAGTTCTGGTCCACATCTAAGATCCCATATTCCCAAACGGGCTCTCCGCCTGCTATATGCCTGTTTACGATATTCGTGACCTTTTCCGGCTGCACCTTTATATAGCGTATCTCTAGGTTTCCCTCATCATCGTAAATATCTACAATAGGCTCTAAAAAGCAGCTGCCGATGCAGCCTGTTTTATCCACTTTCACATTTGTAAGCCCTAAATTATTTATCTGCCTTACAAATTCATCCGCAGTTTTTTTTGCACCGGTGGCGATGCCGCAGCTGCCCTGCCCTACCAATACTCTCATTGCGCTACCTCCTGCTCTTTATTCTTTATCTCTCGGAGGATTTTTTTTACGGAATCTTTTGTAAGGTTTCCATAAGTCTCGTCTCCGTCCCGGTTTTTAATCATCATTACGGGAGCCAGGCTGCAGCAGCCAAGGCATGCCATATTGTTCAAGGTAAAAATGCCGTCCTCCGTCGTCTCCCCGTCGGATATGTCAAGTTCCTCCGATATTGCTTCCTCGATCATGTCTGCTCCGTTTACATGACAGGCAGTACCCTTGCACAGCATGATCAGATTTTTTCCGATTGGGGCCAGCCGAAATTGCGTATAAAACGTTGCAACCCCGTATATCAGTGCCGGCTTTAACCCCGTTTTTTCGGATATATAGTCTATTGCATCCATCGAAAGATACCCGTATATATCCTGTGCCTTTTGCAGTATAGTGATAAGGCTGCCCGGTATCTTTCCATATGCTTCAAGTACAGGAGCCAAATCGCTGAAATCAGGCTTTGTACAGCAGCCGGACCCGCAGCATCCTCCGTTTTCGATTGTCATTTTCTTTCCTCCGTAAAATTGATTTTGCATTTGATTCGGTTGCTTTCCGTTAGACCGGAAAAACTGATATATACTGAATGTCTTTGAACTTCGCAGGTCACTATATCAATCAACCCTACACTATTATAAATTAGTATAACAAATTATCAATATTATTTGTTAATGCAAATGTTTCCGTTTAGTTTTAGCGGACGGGCCCAAGCTGTTTAATATCCGTCAGGATGGTGATGAGATGAGCTTCTTTATTACATCCCGCAGGTATCCTGCAATTTTCCTGATATCCAGTTCCATAATAAATAAACTGATCAGCAGTAGGATCGCACCGAAGTACCCTCTTGCGGCAAGGATCTCTCCGGCAATAAAAAATGCAACCAGAGCCGCAAAAACCGGCTCCAGAGAAAAAATCACTCCTGCATGGGAGGCACTGGTATACTTCTGGGCAATAGTCTGCACCACAAAAGAAAACCCGGTGCAGAAAATGGATAAGGTCAAAATCGAAAACCAGACCTTTCCGGAGCAAGGCAAATGAGGCTTCTCCGCCAAAACCGAAACTATAAGCTGGTAGACCCCGCTGAAAGCCAGCTGATAAACCCCTAATTGAAAAGCATTTACTCTTTCGTTCAAAACGGCAGTTTCCGTGACCAGCAGATGAACGGCATAGGCAACAGCGCAGAGTATGCATAAAATATCACCGGGCGCCGGTTTCAAGCTTTCATTCAGAGTCAGAAACCCGATCCCGGCAAGAGCCAGGAGTACGGCCGCCGAGAGTTTTTTATCCGGGCGCTGTTTTTTAAAAAAGAAGCCCAGCACCGGTGTTACCACAACAGTAAGGGCACAGAGAAATCCGGCATTGGAAAGGCTGGTATACTTGACGCCAAAGGTTGCACCAATATAGACAATCATGAGGATAAACCCAAGTAAAGCAGCATATTTCAGCGTCACGGTGTTGACAGGCAAAAGCCTCTTGCCCGCCAGTATAAAAGCTGCCAAAAATGCGGTGATAAAACGCAAAGCATTGATATTGAACGGGTCCAGCTCTTCCAGGCTGTAATCGATCAAAAGATAGGATGCCCCCCAGAATAACGTTACCATCAGCAGCATGATATCGGCCTTAGTCTGTGTCTTCATTTCTTTCCTCTCCCCGCTTACATGCCGGCTATAAGCAATTCAAGCGCAAGCCTTTCATCAAGGAATCCGCTCTTGTGATTTTTTTCTACAGCAAAGCAGCCGCAAAGGATCCTGCGCAGCCGTTCTATCGAATAACGGCTCGAAAGCCGACCGGCAAGAAGGATGCGGTATTCATGGATACCCAGTGATTCTTTGATCTCATTGGAGTTTTTGCCCTCATCCCTCATTTCCTTCACCATAAGGATGATCTCAAAGTGGGAGCTTAACAAAGCAAGAAGCCTTTGCCAGCTTTCTCCCGATGAAAGCAGATTGTGGAGGATTGACATTGCTTCGCCTTTATCGTTTCTTGTTATAGCGTCTACCATATCAAAAACGTGAGTCTCCGTATTGCCCGACAATCCTCCGTCCGCATCGCTTGACCGGATCTCATCACCATCGCAATGGGCGATCATCTTCTTTAGGTCATTATCCAAATTATTAAGTGTGTAGTCCGACTGCCTGTCAAAATAGCCGGATCTTTCTATGATCCTTCTAACCACGGAAGCCTCGGCTTTCTTTCCCGATTCCTGCAACCGCTTATTGATGAATTTACGCACCTCGTGTTCGTCCAGTCGTCCGAATTCATAACATGATCCCAGTGCCGCCACGGTTTTAAAGATTTTCCTACGCTTATCCGCAACATCCGAAGTCAATATCAGAATACAGCTGTCCGGCAGTTCTTTCATGTACTCGATAAGCTCATTCTCTTCTGTTTCCGTATAGTTTTCTTTAGAGCCCGGATCTCCCGCCGGGAAGTCTTCGATAATAACAATCCGCTTTTCAGCAAGCATCGGCAAGGTTTCACATTGTGCTATAACGGCGGCGGGTGTGGCGCTTTGCCTGTCCAGCCTTGTGCAGTTAAGCTTTTCAAATCCCGGCTCGATATAATGCTCAAGTACACTGTCTACCGCCCATCTTACAAGATATTGTTCTTCGCCGAAAAAAAACAGAAGACCACCTAAATTTGAACCTTTAATATCCTTTGAAAACTTTTTGAATGCATGTTCTTCAGTTTTGACTGACTTAGCCGTCATAAAAGCACCTTTAATGTCAGAGCATGGTACTCATGGAAATACCATCCTTGCGGATTTTCAAAAGTACCGCTCCGTCAATATCATTTCTTAAAACAATTATATCCTTTTTCGTAAGCTTTTCAATGACATCCGGGTGAGGATGCCCGAAATTGTTTTTTCCCACCTGGATCACGGCGATTTTCGGGTCCACCGCATCCAGAAATTCCTGTCCCGACGAAAACCTTGAGCCGTGATGCCCTACCTTAAGAATATCGGCTTTCAGCATGGTCCTTTCGGATACGCCCAGAAGATCCATAAGCGCCATTTCTCCTTCAAAACCCATGTCTCCCGTTACCAGAAGAGAGACCCCTCTGTAATAAACCCAAAGCACAAGGCAGCTATAATTTTCATCATCTCTGTCGGCAATGAGTTGATGGCAGCCCTCGTGATTTTTTTGTTCCGGGTAAAGCACATCTATATAAACGTCCTTACCCAATCGTATTCTGTCTCCGGCATCAACATATACCAATGACCCTGCATCGAGCCCGGTCTCAGCAAGGATGTTTTCTTCCCTGACAAAATTTGCGCTGTAAACGGCAAGTTTTTTGACCGGCATGCGATTGCATAAGGAAACTATCCCGCCGTAATGATCCTGGTGAAGATGGGTAACAACAGCCAGATCCACCGATAAGGCTCCATTTTTGAGAAGGTAGGGAGCCAATATTTTTTTCCCTGTATCATATTCCCCGCCGCCGCCGTCAATAAGGATATTTTTCCCTTCCGGAGTCCTGATGTGGATGCAATCACCCTGCCCCACATCCAAAAAAACTATGTCCGGGCGGCCCGCAGTTTTGCCCATGGCAAAAGGTGCATAAAAAGAACAGCATAAAATGCAAAGGCATATAACTAAGATCCCACCTATCTTACCTGTTTTTTTAAGTATAAGAAAGCTTTCTGATGTGAGGAAAAAGAAAAAACCGTAATAAATCACTAAGGCCGGCACGGGCGGGCTGGTGACATTCATTGAGGAAATGCTAAGCTCACCTGCCAGTCGGTTCAGCTTGATCATGGTATCGACGAGCAGGCCTGCCATTGTTGAGCCGAAGCCAAAAATAGTACAGGGCTCTCCCATAACGAGGACAAGTGCCAAAAGCCCCATCCCAAGAGGAAGAATGAGGCCGGCAAGAGCTATCACCGGAAGATTTATAAAAAATGCAGACAGAGAAAAGTACTGAAAGTGATAAGCGGTTGCCGGAGCCATGCCGGCCTGGACCGCAAAGACAGGAGCAAAGGCTTTGGCAATCGTGATAAGCCAGCCAAAACGCCTGCTTTCTTTTAACTTGTTTATTTTACTTTCGGCCGCAGGAAGCGCAAAAGCCAGTGTAAAAACTGCCAAATACGATAGCTGGAAGCCGAGATTGAATAAATAAAAAGGATTGTAAAGAAGCATTAACAATGCCGAAAAGCTTATGCAGCAAAGCAGGTCATATCTCCTATGCAGAAATTTAGAAAGAATATGAATCCCGATCATAACTGCGGCACGCACCACCGAAGCCGAAAAATCCGCCAGTGCGACATAGAATAACAACAGTCCGAGGACACAGACGGAGCCCGCATGGCTTCTCCTGTTTCTGAATAATCTACTGATATAAATATATATGATACTGACATGGATCCCGGATACAGAAAGGATATGGGCACACCCGTTACGCTGAAAAGCTTCGTAGATATCTTCATCTATCAGCGACTTGTCTCCGAACAGAATGCCGAGGAAAAGAGCTTTTGTATCAGACTCCATGTATTTGTCAAGGCAGGAAGAAAACACATCCTTAAGCCGCTGCGTAAATACGGACAAGCTTTCCTGATGCCCGATCACTTCAAGGTGAGAGTATTGGGTATTAACTATTCCTATGATCCCTTTGGTTCTTAAAAACAGCCTGTAATCAAACAAGCCGGGGTTTCTCATGCCCGATGGCAGAGTGAATCTGCCTTTCAGTCTGACTACCTTACCCGCCAAAACAGGTTTTCTATTATCCAAAGCGTCTATACCTATGCCGTTTTTATTATCGGATGGAAGCGAAAGATTCACGATCAGCTTATGACGGGTATTCCCGGAAACATCTCCGCACTGCCATCCCATCGGCTTAACGATGACCCTCAGGGAGCTTTGTTTATCCTCGACACTTAACACTCTTCCGGTGATAGTTATCACATTTCCCTGCTGCTCCTGCAAAGGCTCCTTCTTATGCAAAATTGCCTGCATATGGCACATTCCCAGCATACCGGCGATCAAAAGCAGACAGATAAAATGTTTCTTCCCAAGCAATGCGAAAGAAAACAGAAGCCCGGAAATTGATAAGGCCACCCATAATGTCTGGTAATATCCCAAAAAAACGCCTCCGGCAAAGGAGGCAAACAGAAATGAGACCGGTCTCCTCACTGCACTGTACCGGTACTTCCATTACTTCCCTTTACTATTATTGCATAAATACCATTTAATGTCAATCGTTCTTTTGTTATATCGCCAGCGGAACAAATCTTAGCTTCCCGCTGTCATATTTTTAAGCCTTGTGCTATAATCTTTGATATGGGTTGCGGTGTACAAGCCCGGGCGGAAAGCCTTTATTATTAAAGGCAGGGAAAGCAGGTGTTTCCTTTGAGCGATGAATTAGATAGAAAAAACCATAACCATAATAACCCAAATAATAACGACAAGAACGAAATTGATGATTTTTTGAGCAAATTTGACGAGATCAAAAAGAGTTTTGAAATGACCGAAAGAAGCCGGGGAGGCTCGGTTAATAAACAAGTGGGTACTCCCTCCGATTTGCCTGCCGTGTCCCCGCGCCGGGCCGAAAGGCTGGAGAGGCTTCGGTCTAAGAATAATGATAAAAATGAAAATGCAGAAATTTCAATGCCTAAAAAGAAGAAAAAGACCAGGAAATATCGTATAAATGTCAAGCGGCTTTTGATAACGCTTATTTGTCTCGGTATCCTTATCTGCGGAGCTGTTGGCGTTTGGGCGCTGACGGTGATCAGCGAAACGCCGGCCATCGATGCGGACAATATATACTCTATGCTGGCGGAAAATTCTGTTATATATGACGATGAAGGCAATGAAGTCGAAAACCTTTTCGCCAGCGGAGGAGGCCTTAGAACCAATCTAAACTTCATTGAGATGCCGGAGGATTTGGTCAATGCTTTCATTGCCATCGAAGACAAGACTTTTTGGGAGCATCAGGGATTTAACATCGTCCGTATTTTCGGGGCGGTCTTGGACGGAATTCTTTCAGGTGACTCTATCCGTGGCACCAGCACGATAACACAGCAGCTGGCAAGAAACCTCTACCTGGTCGATACCAAGGATATTCGATCGCTGAGAAGGAAAGTCCAGGAAGCATACTATGCTGTACAGCTTGAAAGGCAGCTTTCGAAGGAACAGATCATTGAAGCATATTTGAATACGATTTATCTGGGAAGCGGCGCCAACGGCATTCAGGCCGCCGCCCGGACTTATTTTTCAAAGGATGCGGACCAGCTTACACTTGCAGAATGTGCCGTGCTTGCCAGCATACCCAAACACCCCAATAAAAACTCACCCATCAAAAGGCTGAACAATGAAGACATATCCGATCCCGATTCTCTGGATTTTATATACAGGGGAGAGACCTACAGTATATGGTACCAGGATGAATTCCTGGAACGCCAAAAATTGGTTCTGGCATTTATGAAGGATCAGGGAAAAATCGACGAAGAGCAGTATAGAGAAGCGATCAGTCAGGATATCAGGGCCTCGATCAATCCGGATATCAATGTCTCACAGGAAATCAGCTCTTACTTTGCCGACTACCTTATCAATGAAGTGGCACAGGGTCTTATGCTTGAATACAACATAGAGGAAGCTGATGCCAAAAGCATGATTTACAACGGCGGGCTTCGAATTTACAGTACCCTTAATGTTTCCATGCAGAAAACTGTTGAAGCGGAATTTAAAAAGAACGGGAACTTTCCGGCAGTCACGGGTCTCAATAAAGATAAAGCTGGAAATGCAAGGGATGCCAGCGGAAAGATCCTGCTTTACAAATACGACAATATGTTTGATGAAGAAGGCAATTTTACTCTGAAACCGGATGAATATCAGATTAACGAAGACGGCTCCATGACAGTTTTCAAAGGCAATCGACTCAATATCTACAAAACCGAGGTCCGGGGTAAAGTTGATTACAGCATCGAACTTAAAAGCATGTACAGTATCGAGGACGGTGTTTTTTATACGATTTCAACAGGTTATATTCTTATCCCGACGCAATACAAGAGCAGGGATAACGACGGCAACCTGATCATAAGCCGTGACTTCTTTGACGAAGACTCCCCATTGAAAATAACGGATCAGGGCATTGTTATACCAAAGGGTTATTATCAATTGAAAGACAAGGTGATCCAGCCTCAGGCCGCAATGGTCATAATGGACTATAAAACCGGCGCTATCAAAGCTATGGCAGGCGGAAGAAGCCTCAGCGGCAAGCTTCTTTTTAACAGGGCTACCGGTACCAGGCAGCCTGGCTCCGCAATCAAGCCGATGGCGGTTTACGGTCCTGCTTTGCAAAGGTCCGTTGATATGGTAGAAAACGGCGCCGTAGATGAAGGTGTAAATCTATGGACGGCAGCATCGATCATTGATGATGCCCCGCTGGTTCTGAACGGAAAACTCTGGCCGAAAAACTGGTATTCCGGTTACCGGGGGCTTTATACGCTCAGACAATCCGTTGAACAGTCGGTCAACGTAAATGCGGTGAAAGTCTTTATGGATCTCGGACCTGCAACCTCACTCTCCTTCCTGAAAAAGCTTGGAGTAACATCTGTAGTGGAATCCGGAGCGGTGAATGATATGAATGCCGCCGCATTGGCGCTTGGCGGTATGACCAACGGGATATCACCCCTGCAGATGACTGCGGGATATGGTACTTTTGCCAACCAGGGGCTCTACATCAAACCCTCTGCTTTCACCACGGTTACAAACAAACGAGGGGAGACGCTGTTGGAGAACGCAGTAAAAAAAGAAACCGTCATGGATCGCGGGGTTGCCTTTATTGTAACAGATATTTTAAGGACGACGGTTTCTAACGGCATTGCCAAAGCTGCGGCTATCGGTTCGCATACAGTAGCAGGAAAGACCGGTACGACCACGGATAACTACGATGCTTGGTTTGTCGGGATGACGCCACACTATTCCGCCGCTCTTTGGATCGGTAATGACATCAACCTGGAGCTTTCCCAAGGCAGCGTCGCCGCGGCCAGGCTTTGGAGCAAAATCATGAAACAGGTCCATGCAGGCCTTCCCCAAGGCAGCTTTCCAAATGCGGAAAATGTAACAAGTGCGGAGATCGATACCAAATCCGGGAAATTGCCCTCTGAACTTTCCTCATTGGATCCCAGGGAAACCATACGCAGCGAGTACTTTGTCCTGGGAACCGTGCCCACCGAAACCGATGATATACATGTTGCGGTGACTATATGCAAAGATTCTGGTCACCTTGCTACCCCATACTGCTACAATACGGAAAACAAGGTCATGGTAAGACGTAAGGAAGGCTCCGTGATTTCTTACGGTGATTTCAAGGTAGGCGATATAGAGTATGAAGCACCGCACTATTACTGCAATCTGCACAACCCCGATCCTCATAGCTACCCAATCAACCCTAATCTTAGTATCCAGCCTTATATCCCGAGAGGCAACGAACAAAACAACGGTTCTCCACCATGGACAGACCAGCCATCGACTGAAAATCCGGCCACAGACGATCATCCCGATACAGTTGTAAGCCCCAACGATTCCGACAAGCCCGAATGGCTCAACTAACGGATCGATTTCGGATTGAAGCAGAGAGCAACTATATATCCAAATACGATTGCCGCCGTGATACCCGCGGCGGTATCTTTGATGCCTCCTGTAAGAGCACCCATAAGCCCTTCTTTTGAAGCCGCATCTATCGCGCCCTTTGCCAGAGCATAACCGAAGCCAGGCAAAGGAACGGTTGCGCCGCTTCCCGCCAGTTTGACCAAAGGCTGGTAAAGACCAAAACCCGTCAACAGGGCTCCAGTCACTACCAAGAGAACCAATATCCTCGGAGCAGTCAGCTTTGTACCATCCATTAAGAGCTGCCCGATAACACATATGCCTCCTCCGACCAGGAAGGTCCACAAATAATCCATAACTGATCCTCTCTTTTAATACACGGCTTCAACGGACACCGCATGGGCAATGCCGGGGATCGATCCCCCCTGCTGGGCGCTTGTAGTCGATAAAAGAGCTCCGGTAGAAACAAGCAGCACCTTCGATATGCTTCCTTCCATCATGGACTTCCATACAGGCCCCGCAAATACCGAGGCGGAACATCCGCAGCCGCTGCCGCCGCTGTGCACATCCTGATCCTTCTCATAGATCAGCACTCCGCAGTCATCATAGGCCGGGCTCAGATCTATGCCCAAGTTTTTTGCCATATCGATAAGGATCTGCTTTCCAATGTGACCAAGATCCCCGGTCAGTATTCTGTCATAGTAGTTCCACTCTCTGCCCGTATCAAGCAGATGTCTGTAAACAGTGTCCAATGCCGCCGGTGCCATTGCCGCGCCCATTTGATTCGCATCGGTCATGCCGGTATCCACGATTTTTCCGATTGTAGCATAGGTGCAACAGAAGTGTGGATTTTTCGACCTTCCGATAACCAGGCTGCCCGAGGCTGTAGAAGTCCACTGTGCAGATGGCGGCCGTTGGTTTCCGTGCTCCAACGGCATGCGAAACTGCCGTTCAGCTGTGCTGTAATGACTGGATGCAGCTGCTATAACAGTGTCGAAATAGCTCCCGTCAACCAGCACACTGCCGAGTATGATAGCCTCTGTCATAGTGGAACAAGCGCCATACATCCCAAGAAAAGGAACAGAAAATTCTTTAACTGAATAGGTTGACGACATGAGCTGATTGAGAAGGTCACCGGAAAGGATAGCATCGACTTGATCCGCTGTCTTTCCGGCTTTCTTCATCGCAATCCTCATGGACTCCGACAACATTTTGCTTTCTGCCCCTTCCCAGGTTTTTTCTCCGAACATATCCTCTTCTAGAACTATGTCAAAGCTTTTCCCGAGGGGCCCCTGTCCCTCTTTAACGCCGACTACGGAGCCCGTTCCCAATACCTCCGGCCTGGTCCGAAATGCAAGGGTCTGTTTCCCCAGTTTATTGTTTGGCATACCTGTTCCTTTCACTTCAACAAGGCGATTATCCCGATAATTACCGAGGCTGTAATACCGCATACCAGCACCGGACCTGCCAGTGTAAACAATTTGGCGCCCGATCCCAAAACCGGTCCCTCCTTTTTAAACTCCATAGCCGGAGCTACCATGGAATTTGCAAATCCGGTTATGGGAACGATGACCCCTGCTCCGGCAAACTTTGCGATAGAGTCAAACCAGCCGAAACCGGTCAGCAGCTGTGCGGTACAAATCAGTATTACCGTAACGACCGATCCCGCCTCGGATTTCCCCAATCCCCTGTTAATCAGTCCATCCTGTATATATGAAGCGGCCATACAAATCGATCCGCCGACGATAAAGGCTTTTATGCTGTTAGAAAAGTATTTGGGCCGCGGCGTAAAGTTTTTTACATATTTCTCATAGGCTTTCTTCTGGCGCTTTTTTTCACTCTCGTTCCGTGCCGAGCTATTCTTTTTTGCCATAGCTTCCCCCTGTCAGCAATATGATTTACGGTCAGGACGTCTGCCGCTACGAATAATGGCGCCGGCGCTATACTGCGATGCCGGTGCCGGACAGACAGATTCAAGATTATTATGACAAAATTCTAAAGATAATATGCTATAATCAAAACACTTTAAAGAAGACATAGTAAACGAGGACATCTCTATGGAAAACTATAAAATCGTGCTTGCCTCATCTTCTCCCAGACGGATCGAAATACTAAAGAAAAACGGGATAGATCCCATTATCATTCCGCCTGATACAGATGAAGCTCTTCCCATAAACATCGATCCTAAAGATGCCGTCATGAGATTGGCTTTAAAAAAGGCTCAATGCGTTGAACCGGCCGCAATAGCCTTATGCAAAAAAGAACCCTTGCTGATAATAGGAGCAGATACCATCGTTTTCCTGGAGCGTATAATCGGTAAACCGAAAAACAGGGAAGAAGCCTATAAAACATTAGAACACCTCAGGGGAAGAGAGCATTTCGTTGCCACAGGCGTAGCTATACTTTCAGCGGGAACCGATAAAAAAAGAGTTTTCTGCGAAACCACAAGAGTATGCTTCAAGTACTATAGCGATGCTGATATAATGGCATATATACAAACCGAAGAACCTTATGATAAAGCAGGTGGTTATGCGATACAGGGTGCTTGGGGAGAAAAGGTAGAACGCATCTCCGGCGACTACGACAATGTGATGGGATTCCCCTGGGCTAGGATAAAGCTGGAATTGGGCCGATTTTAATAAAATAACCGGTCAAAGGGCAGCCGCTTTACCGCAGAACTGCCTTTCTGGCCGGTTAAGTTCAAATGATCGTCTCTAAAGCTATTTATTCAATTCCTCTTTGACCCGATTCCACTCATCGATGATCTTGGGCACCACCTTATAAAGATCCCCTACGATACCGTAATCCGCCACTTCAAAAATCGGGGCATCCGCATCCTTGTTTATTGCGATAATAATATCGGAAGTCTGCATCCCTGCCAGATGCTGTATCGCTCCTGAGATCCCGCATGCAAAATAGATTTTCGGTTTTACGGTAGTCCCTGTCTGACCCACCTGATGAGAGTGATCTATCCATCCCGCATCCACTGCCGCTCTGGAAGAACCCACTACGCCGCCTACGGTATCCGCAAGCCGCCTGATCAGTTCAAACCCTGAGGGGTCCCCAAGTCCGCGGCCGCCGGAGCAGATGATTTCCGCATCGGTGAGAGACACCAGTTCCTTTGCGGCTTTAACCACCTCCACTACCTCAGTGCGGATATCCGATCTTTTCAGATTGTGGACGACCTCTACCAGCTTGCCCTTTCTAGTTTCATCTTTTTCAAGCTTGCTCATGACTCCCGGCCTTACCGTCGCCATCTGCGGTCTGGTCTTTGGACAAATAATGGTTGCCATGATATTTCCGCCAAAAGCCGGACGCGTTTGCTTCAGGGTTTTATCCTCCGAGTTCGGATCCATTCCGGCAGTATCAAGGGTCGTATACTTCTTCAGGTAATTGATATAATTGCCTGTGTTCACATCCAGCCTGGTGCAGTCGGCCGTCAGGCCGGTGTCAAGCCTCGCTGCTATTCTGGGCGCCAGGTCCCTTCCGATGTGGGTAGCACCGAAAAGCACGATCTCAGGCCTATATTCCTTTATGGCATCCGTCATGACTTTAGTATATCCGTCGGTTGTGAAATTCTTTAATAAAGGATAGTCTATCTGGTATACCACATCAGCTCCGTATGCGTAAAGCTCGGGGATCAGATGATCTGTTTCATACCCGACTAAAACGGCACATACTTTTCTGTCTCCTATTTCTTTTGCAAGCTTGCTGCCCTCCCCCAGCAACTCCAAAGCCACGTTCATCAGCTTGCCCGCTCTTTGTTCCGTATAGACCCAGACATCCTTATAAGCAGAGAGATCCACAGATCCTTCCTCCGATGCCGTCTGCTCTATGGCATTAAAAGGACATGCCGCAACACACTGGGCACAGGCGGTACATTTTTCATTGACAACAGCCAGTTTCCCCACCATATCGACGGCATCAAAAGGACAGGCTCTCACACATAGCTTGCACCCTCTGCATTTATCATTTATAACTTGAATGGCCATTTATATTTCCTCCTCCTAGGCAATAATGTACTTTTCCTGCAGCATTTCAAGTAAAACCTTTGCGGTTTCTTCAACGGTGTCGCGCTCAATAATTACTCCCTTTCCCTTCGGAGCCGGGGTAAAAGAGCGGAATACATTCGTAGGCGATGCTTCAAGACCCACGGTATCCAAATCTATCTCAAGCTCTTTAGCTCCCCAAACCGGTATCTCTTTTCCGACAGCATCATAGATGCCTCCTACAGACATATACCTCGGGGAATTGAGTTCCTTGATCGCTGTGAGCACACAGGGCAGCTTGAGCTTAATCAGCTCATAGCCGTCTTCCAGGGCCCTCTTCACCGTAATGTCTTTTCCATCCATCGCAAATTCCTTGACATAGGTGACCTGAGGAAGATTTAGCTTTTCTGCAAGCTGTGGTCCTACCTGAGCAGTATCTCCGTCGATAGCCTGCCTGCCGGCAAAGATAAGGTCGTATTCCCCGATCTTTTTAACCGCCGCCGCCAAAGCATTGGAAGTGGCCCATGTATCGGATCCTCCCAGAGCTCTGTCGGAAACTAATATGCCTTCATCCGCACCCATGGCCAGGCACTCTATTAGAAGGTCCTTAGCTTGGGGGGGTCCCATCGTAATGACGGTTATATGCGTATCTTTATACCGGTCTTTTATTTTTAATGCTTCCTCCAAGGCGTTTGCATCATCGTGATTTAAGATGCTGGGGACGCCTTCCCTTATCAGAGTATTCTTGATCGGGTCGATCTTCACCTCATTTGTATCGGGAACTTGCTTTGCGCATACTATTATCTTAAATGACATTTTTTCTTCCTCCCTACGCTTATTTACTGAAAACGTCTGCGGCTATGACCATCTTTTGTACCTCGGAAGTTCCCTCATAAATTTCCGTGATCTTTGCATCCCGCATCATTCTTTCCACCGGGTAGTCTTTTGTATAGCCGTAACCTCCGTGGAACTGAACAGCTTTTGTTGTTACATGCATAGCGGTCTCCGCTGCGAAGAGCTTTGCCATAGCGGAATAAGGCCCGTATTTCAAATGCCTGTCCTTCATATCGGCAGCATTATAGATAAGCAGCCTTGCCGCCTCGATTCGCGTCCTCATTTCAGCCATTTCGAATTGAAGCGCCTGATACTTGCTTAATGACTTTCCGAACTGTTTCCTTGATTTCATGTATTCCGCCGTAACGTCAAAAGCCCCTTGGGCAATCCCCAAAGCCTGGGAGGCGATACCGATGCGGCCGCCGTCCAGAGTCGACATTGCGATCTTAAAGCCTTCTCCTACCTGCCCAAGAAGGTTTTCCTTCGGGACTATGCAGTTTTGGAATACCAGCTCTGTTGTCGATGAGGCACAGATGCCCATCTTATCCTCAGTTTTTCCTATTGAAAACCCCGGAAAACCTTTTTCGATTATGAAAGAACTGATCCCTCCTCTTGTACCCTTATTCTTATCCGTCATAGCCATAACGATAAATACATCGGCATATCCTCCGTTCGTGATAAATACCTTTGCTCCGTTTAACTCCCAGTGGTCTCCTTTGTCTACCGCCCTTGTCTGCTGTCCGCCCGCATCAGTTCCCGCATTGGGTTCAGTCAGTCCGAAAGCTCCCAGCTTCTCGCCTTTTGCAACAGGCACGAGGTACTTCCGCTTCTGTTCCTCGGTGCCGTAAGCCATGAGAGGCCATCCGCAAAGGGATGTATGGGCAGAACATATTACTCCCGTGGATCCGCAGACTCTGGAAAGCTCTTCGACTGTTATTGCATAAGCTATATTATCGCCGCCGGCTCCGCCGTATTCCTTTGGCAGAGGTACTCCTAAAAGACCGTAGCGTGCCATCTTCTCTACGGTTTCTGTCGGGAATCTGTGTTCCTTATCAATGTCTGCAGCAATAGGTTCGACCTCTGTCTCCGCAAACTTTCTGACCATTTTTCTTACAAATTCCTGTTCTTTTGTTAATTGAAAGTTCATTTTTATCATTGCCTCCTGCACATAAATCAGCCTGGTGTGTTAATGGGCGAAAACAACTCGCCTTTGTTGTTATATTATT
>Ga0302241_1001282_pt1 | contig 18854 bp, 17 predicted proteins | sample AAG_UR_Arg_MG_FD_193532 | JGI IMG/M metagenome (GOLD analysis project Ga0302241, IMG submission 193532) | Enriched activated sludge microbial communities from anaerobic digester in WTTP, New Holstein, Wisconsin, United States - AAG_UR_Arg | ecosystem: Engineered > Bioreactor > Anaerobic >... | reverse complement strand
TGGTCGTCAGGATAAACCGACCCATAGGTCTTAAAAGCCTCATATTCCGAATCATACATCTGAATCCAGCTGTGGGCCATGGTCCCCATGGCCGGAATGCCAAAGATCTGCTCGACAACAGTACAGGACGTGCCTATACAACCGCCTATAAAGGCCGCTCTTGCGCCAAGCACTGCACCATCATATCCATGGGCGCGTCTGGATCCAAACTCCATGACAGCCCTTCCCTGGGCTGCTCTGACTATACGATTTGCTTTAGTTGCAATAAGGCTCTGGTGATTCAGGGTCAAGAGCACCACCGTTTCAATAAGCTGAGCCTGTATGACCGGTCCTGTCACGACAAAAATGGGCTCATTAGGGAAGATCGGTGTTCCTTCAGGCATAGCCCAAACATCACAGCTAAATTTGAAATTTTCGAGATAGTCGTAAAATTTCTCATCAAAAATTGCTTTTTCCCTGAGAAACGCAATATCCTCTTTTTCGAATTTTAAATCCTTAAGGTATCGAATGATCTGATCGAGCCCTGCCATGATGGCAAAGCCGCCGTCATCCGGTACTTTTCTGAAAAACATATCGAAACAGACGATTTGATCCATCTTCCCCGACAGCAAATAACCATTCCCCATTGTTAATTCATAGAAATCTGTCAGCATAGCCAATTTGTTGACTTTCAAGCTGAAGCCTCCCTCACGGCACGGCCTTCAAAGTGTGCCTCATGATGTTTTACTTGCATTTTACCTATTAAATCCACTTTATTCAAGTTTTGACCTTATATTTCAAAAACATCACAACTCTTGACTATTCGGCCGCTGGATCTTTTGAAGCCACAAGTCCCGTTTCACCAGCATCTTCAGTGACGTTCGTTTTTTCTGCTGACTTGGATGTACCATTTTTCTTCCTTGGCCTGCCCGGTCTGCGTTTCTTCTTGTCGACCGTCTTTTCATGAGGATCTGCCGAGGCTCCGGTCTGAATGGTCTCCGGATGAGGCTCCATTTCCGGCTTTGCCTGTGATTCTGATTGTCCTTCTGCCATGGATTCAACATGGATCACCGGCAGCTGGTCCATATCACGTTCAAAGCGCACCCCTTCACTCTCCGAGTGCTCAGCCTTAGACACAGTTTTAGCAGCCGGCTGTTTCCTTTTACGCCCGCGCGTCTTTTTCTTAGTTTCAACAGCCGGTTTCTCGTGGTGAGTCACCGGCTCACCAGCAACCAATTCTGTCATTTCAGCTGATGAACCGGCCTCCATAGGCACTTCTCCACCGTTGGATGTCTCAATAAGGTGATCCCCATGAAAATTCAAGCTTTGCATCTCATCTTCAGGCCGCAGATCTTCAGTGCGCTCTATGACCGGCACAAACCCTTCATGGATCTCAGACATGGTCTCATCAAGTTCCGGCACAACTGGCGGCAATGTCTTTTGATATTGTTTGTGAAGCGCCTTCAATTTGCCATAGACAGGGTGATTGCCCTTCTTTCCAAAGGCTTTTACCAAACGGTCATGCAAGGTATTTAATGTAAGCGACTCCTTGAAAATAGCATCTGCTTTCTTCAAGTCAGAAGGACTCAATTTTAAACTTACCAAACATTTTCGGATGGACGCTGCGAATTCCCATTCCTCAACCAACTCATCCGGTATAGGCTCATCTCTGACAAAGTCGACGTTCTGATCAATTTTCTCAATGGTTTCACACTGAATAATTTGGAATCCGCGATTTAAAAATGCAGTCACAACATTTTCATATCCCCGGTCTTTACTGATGATTGCGAACTGTGTGGACTGCGCCTCATAGGTATGACGCCCAATCTGATAGCCCACTTCAGCAATCAGCTGAAAATCGAGATTGTTTTTACCAGTGCCAATAGTATGGATGATATTCAGCTCACACTTTTTTCGAAGGAGTGTTTCCAGCACCACAAGGCTGATCTTGTGGGAGGCACTGCTGATAAATATGGTGACCGCATCTCCGTCTGACAGCGCTTCAACGCCTTCAAATCCGGATTCGTGGACATTTTCGTAATCGATAAAGCAATGTGTTTTCCTGTTTTCCCGCTTCATGCTCAGCGCTCCTAATCCTTTGGTTTCTTATCGTCAAAATGGATGTCCATTACCCTTTCTCTTATCCGCCTGCGTCTTCTGCAGACAATCACTACTGCGGCAATAAAGGCTGAAGTCACCACGACAATCGGCAAAAATAAAATCATCATAAAGACCATCCCGTAGGAGGGCTTGACAACATTGAGTGACAGGACCGCTATCCCAACGATCAGGAGACCTGCAGCCACCCGTTTTTTGTGACGGGCAAAAAGTAAGGCTGCAATGAAGCTGAACACAGACGGCGGCCAGGTCCAAGCCAATAAGGCTGCTCTGGAATTGAGTCCGAACATCAGCGCCTTAGTGTCGAGCAAGCTCAAATACAGGTCTTCAGAACCTATGGCGTAATTCTTCAGGGTGTACCGCCCCGGCGCTTCGAGTTCCAGCGGCAGATTAGCCGCAGCGAACCAATTATCCGGAACAATCAGTTCGAGGTCGACGACCGCCTCACCATCGAAAAACCGGGCAGGAGAAAGCGCATAGTACAAGGTCCTGTAGTTGGTAAAGTAGTCAGAATGACTCAGATACCCACTTATAGCCTCATAGGCCACCACGACTTCTGTCCGTTCCCGCGGTGCCAGTTCGAGAAGCCACTCTGTGATTCTGGCCGGTGTCTGAATCTGGCCGTAATAATCCAGAGATGTCTCCGGAAGCTCATTAAAGGGAGTGACAAAGGGAGGATCTTCTTCAGGCGCCCAGTTTTCAATATGGTAAGCTGCCGGCTCAATCTCTTTTGAAGGGACCCATTCGCTTGAACTCCGGATCTCAAAGCTCTGATCCTCGTAATCACCACTCATAAACCATAACGTCAGCGCCTGAGGGCTTTCCTTCGTGTTCTCAAAAATATAGGTGACTGTAATCTCAGCACTATAGAGCTCCGGCTTCCACTCCATCCTGAGATGTTCACGAACCAGCGCAACGCCTGGATTCTCCATGAAAATCACTTTATTTTGATCCGGCAAAATGCGAGGCGGACCGCTGTTGGCGAGGGCGGGCGGGCACTGGATCAAGAGAATGAGAAGCAGGCAAAGGGAAAGGCATCTCCAGCCGCGAGCCCCTTTTCTCGAACCCCGTACAGGCTTCAGTCCTGCCGCCAATTCCTTGTTTTTAGCCGATGGTCCCACGCCCCCGCCCCCTCTTTCCTTCAAACACCCAAAGCTGCTTAACGCTTATTTTGTGTCACTTAATCTCGACGTTATGATAGGCATAACTCGTCATTGACACCGAGCCCATGACACACGCTTCATTGAATACAGTGAGCCTGTCGTCGTCTCTGCTGGCTCCCAGGACATAAAGCAGCGGATCATAATGCTCCGGTGTCGGGAAAGCCAGCTTTGCGCAGTCCCCTGCCTGACTGTGATCCAGAATGGCCTCTACTTCACGCCGGACCATATTGTCCCGAATGTAGCCATCGAATTCATAGGCCCAGTCGAAACCATCGGCACGCTGCATTTGAACACGCCTCAGATTGTGAACCACATTGCCGCTTCCCAAAATCATCACACCTTGATCCCTGAGCTCAGACAGTGAACGTCCAATGTCGAAGTGCGTTTTCGCATCCGCTCGGCCGTTGATGCTCAACTGAAGAACGGGGATGCGCCGGTCGGGGTACATCCTATGGAGGACCGACCAAGTGCCATGATCAATACCCCAGGAATTGTCCGCCACGCACAGATGGGCATGTTGAGAAAGCTGGTTAAGAACAGCCTCTGCGGCTTCAGGCGATCCCGGCGCGTCATAGACAATCTCGTAGAGCTCTTTTGGAAAACCATACATGTCGTAGATCGTTCTGGGGGCAGGATCATTGTTGACCCGCGTGCCGTCTGTATACCAGTGCGCGGAAATTGACAAAATAACCTTTGGCTGCGGCAGTTTCTCTGCCATTTGCACCCAGCCTTTTGTAAAATCATTATCCTCTATAGCATTCATTGGGGATCCATGACCGACAAACAACGCTGGCATCCTCATTTTTTGGCGCCTCCTTTGCTTCTGCCCTTTTCTTCAATGGGATTATACCTTAGGCCTGCAACCTCTTCTTTGCTGAGTGGTCTCCAGTGACCGCTCTTTAAATCTCCCAAGCGCAGATCCATGATTCTGGTGCGCTTCAGCTTGACCACCTCATAACCCAGCGCCTCACACATGCGCCGTATCTGGCGGTTGAGTCCCTGAGACAGAACTATTCTGAAGCCATATTCCGAAACACGCACGACTTTGCAGGGCTTTGTCTTTGTATGTTGTCTTTTGACTGGATTATAGATTCTGACGCCATTGGACATGGCTTTAACAAACTCAGGTGTCACTGGCTTATCCACCTGAACGAGATACTCCTTCTCGTGATCGTTCTCTTCTCTCAGGATTTCATTGACGATTCCGCCATCATTAGTCAAGATAATAAGGCCTTCAGAATCTTTGTCGAGTCTTCCCACCGGAAAGATCCGGTGGGGGTGATTCACAAAATCGATTATATTGCCCTTAATATGACGCTCTGTCGTACAGGTAATGCCCACGGGTTTATTTAAAGCAATATAGACACTTGGCACTTTTTTGCGCAGGACTTTTCCTTCGACCTCGACGACATCTCCCTGCTCGGCCTGAGTTCCAAGCGCCGCGACTTTTCCATTCACCCTGACTTTACCCTCGAGAATGAGTCGATCCGCTTCCCGCCTTGAGCAAAGGCCTGTACTGCTGATATATACGTTAAGTCTCATAATTGAGTCACTCCATGCCTCCGGAGCGCTTTGCAGCACTTCCGCCGAAAAATTGTTGTAAGGTTGCGTTGAAAAGAAATTGCGTCTACAATAAAAACTATAGAAATACGAGGTGATAAGGTTGTTTTCTGTATTTTCTCCGTTTAAACCAATGACTGAAAAGCCACTTGGCCTATGAACAGATTTTTACTGTCTATAAGCATAATCTTTTTTGGGCTTCTGACGGGCCAGATCTTGAATAGAATCCTGTTTCGCAAAGCAGGTCGTTTGGAGGCTGACAAGGCTTCACAATACCTTGGCCGCGCAGAACTCACAGTCCGCAGAATGCAGCTGTTCGCCATGTTTGGGTTAAATCCCGTCGTCACCTTTGGCGCTTTCTGGGTCGTTCGGCTGGATGACCTCCGCTACGTCGCGCTTCCGTTAATTGGCGCTCTTGCTATCCTATCCGGCGGGATCCTGGCTTACGCAACTTCAAAAGGCATGGGACACGAAAGGCATCAGACCGGCGCCTTTATTTGCTCTGGCGCTTTTATGAACCTGGGAAGCTTTGGCAGTCTATTCTGCTATATTTTTTTAGGAGAAGCCAGCTACGCGCTCGCTTCCATGTACCGTTTGCTGGAGGAATTTCTCTATCTTTTGGTTGGATATCCAATCGCTCGACTTCACGGTACAACTGCGGGTGAGGAAGACAAGCAATCCGCGCTCATGAAAATTATAAAAGATCCTGTCTTTCAGATTTACATCACCAGCATTTCAGCCGGTCTGATCCTCAACTTCCTTGGTGTTGAGCGACCGTCGTTTTTCTCGCCCGTCAGTGCGGTCATTATCCCATTTTCGTCTTTCCTGCTGGTGACGTCAATTGGATATCGCATTAGATTCAGCGCGATCCGGCATTATCTGAAAGAGTGCCTGGCAATCTCAGTTATAAAATTCATAGCCGTACCTGCCATTGCCCTATCCGCTGCCTTTGCCCTGGGACTGGACACGCTCCAGGATGGTCTCGTCGTTAAGGTCGTACTGATCATGTCAGCCATGCCGCCGGCTTTCCATTCCCTGATTCCGCCCCAGCTCTATGGTTTGGATGCAGATCTGGCCAACTCCTTGTGGCTGTTTAATACCGGCATGCTGGCCGTCGTACTGCCCATCCTTTATGTCCTTCAAGGGTTGGTTTAGTTCGGCTTTTCTATCGCTCAACCCTTAATAAAGCCAGCTTCTCAAGTCGTCAGAACAAAAATTCATAATATTGATGCGCTTAATGAATGAGACCGCTTTTTAAAGCGGTCTCATGTTTTTGTCACTCATATCAGACAGAAGTCAAAAGACTGCATCTCACTTGAGCCATGCCTCAATCTCTTCCATCAGCCCGGCATGAACAAATTTTAACTGGGCACGGTACTCACAGCCCTGTCTCTCGCGAAAGCTGAGATAGCCGGAGAGATCTTTCGCGCCCTGTTTGGACTCAGCCTGGCTGTCAGAGAGGACGCCCCCCTCTTCAGTGAGCAGAATCTTTGACACCGCCACATCGTGCAGTGCGCCGGACAACGTCTGATAAGCTTCAAGGGCGTTTAGCAAGGCTCTGGATTCGAGTGGGATGATCTTTTCAACCGCCCTGAGGGTGTATCTGATTTTCTTCACGTCAATTCGGCTCGCATGAATTAAAGTGTCATTTTCAAAATCCATTTGGCCATAATGCTTTGTCCATTGCCGTAACCACAGTCTAACTCGTTTTAAGGCAAAAGTGTCAAGAGGCATTTCTGAGACTCTTTTTGAGAGGGCCGCATGTCGCATGCTGCTTTCCCAGGTTTGAAGGACATTTGCCCAGGAAAAATCCCCGGCTTCAGCAATTGCTGCGCCAGCTCGCTCAGCGAACACCGCAGATCTGAGAGCGATCCAGTCCACCTGCGACTCATTGTCAGCGCCTCCGCCAAGGCTCGCTGCGAAGTCTTCCATAGCCCTCAGTTCTACTGCGCTTTCTCTGGCGTCTTCAAAGGTGTGCAATGCTTTTCGAAGCTGCTTCTGTCCGCGTTCATAGCGGCGCGCTTTAAACAGAGGCTTGAAAAAAGACTGGAGTGCCTTGATCTGCCGGATAAACACTCTGAAATCATGCACACTCTTTTCATCCAGGACATGATGTTTGCGGAGCAGCAGCCAGGAGTCAACCTCTGAGAGAAATCTGAGGAAACCTTCCTCAACACTGCGATCCTTGGGAGAAAGAGTCAGCGTATGGTCTCCCGCTTGTACGGCATACCGTCTGAGCTCATCAAGGACCAGCGCGGCGCGCTTTCGCCAGGCAGGCCTGGAAAGGATAGGCTCACCTTCTAAAAGCCGCTGAAACACGTCTGCGTCCTTCAGCAGCTCGTCATAGTCCTCCTGTTGTTTTCCCTTAGCGCTGTGACGTCGGATCGCATTAACTGCAATGAGTTGGAACGATTCCGGCAACAGTTGGTTTTCTTTTAAAAAAACCGATACCTCAGCGGCGCCATGTTCGGCATGATCCTCAGGTACACCCCCGGGTCTGAGCCGGCCGGCATCATGGAGCAGGCCAATAATCTCCGCAAGCTCAGGATCAAGGCCTCTGATCCTTGCCAGGACAGCCATTAAAGCTGCCACCGTACGGACATGGGTGATTTCTTCAGCCAATAGACGCCATGGTTTAGACGCAAGGTCAAACCACCCTTCAAAAACCCAATCCAGAATTAAAGACGCGCGAAGGGTTGAATCCATGTTCAGGGCATTGTCTGCTTCTTTTTGGAAATCCTTTTTTGACATATCCTCAGTCCTTGAAATTTCAGCCTTAGCGATACCTCGATGGCATGAACTGAATTTTTCTGACCAACCAGGTAATCCCTTGCAGTGGCATATCTGGTGCCGCCTGTTTGACGCCCTGGGCTCTGATGAATTCATCAAAGAGCACCTGCTTCTCCGGATGAAGGGCTTTCAGCTCTTCTGCGCGAACCTGGATCAGCGCCTTCTGGGCGTCGTTGAAAGAAAACAAGGCCTGACCTTCTGTCACTATGGTGGCGACCACTTCAAGTCCTTCAGCTCTAAAGAGGGCCAGCCACTCGTCATAGGTCAGATATGGGGCTTCAAGCACTTCAAGCGGAAACTCGGGAATTTCATCCAATGCCATTTTGGGGGAACTGTATTTGGAACCGGTTGTCTTGGCCTCTTCCCTGCTATCTCTTGACTCCTGATCCTCAGGGCGCATTTTGTAAGCGTCATTGATCAGAAGATACCCGCTTTCCTTAATGACGTGACGAATCATTCGAATGGTTTCTGCCGGCGTTCCAAGGACATCCATGATGGCGTCCAGAATCGCGATATCATAATTACGCTCAATCAGAACCGCCTCGTTGATGTCACCGACGACAAATTCGCATAGGTCGCCAACGCCATTCGCCTCTGCATGCTTGACAGCCGCCTCAATAAATTCGGGAATGATGTCGATCCCTTTCACATGACAACCAAACGCCCGGGCAAGGTGAACCGGTGCGGCGCCTTTGGCACAGCCCATGTCAATTATATGCAGTTTGTGCGGAGAAGGTAAATGCTCCTCAATTAATGTCCTCATGTCCTCAGGCGATGAACCGAGGTCCCAAATATCCATCAGCAGATAAGGCAAATACGGGATCAGTTCCGGCGTCTGTGCAGTCAGTGACTTGGCCAGTTTTTCCTCTACCTCGTCTTTATAAGTTTTCTGATTCAAGTGCCATCACCTCCTAAATTATTTTGTAACACATCCACTGCTTTATTCCACAATATTGACCGTACCTTCGCGGCGCTCTGCAGCCTTTGGCAACGGCCCATCCGGATAACCAAGGGTCAGCGCCGAGCATACGACATAGCCCTTTGGAACGCCCAGTGCCCTCAAAGCGGCCTTCACTCCCGGTTCATCTCTAAGCCGCGTCAGAATGTGAATCCAGCAGCTGCCAAGGTCAAGGGCTTGAGCTGCGAGCATCATGTTGCCTGCAGCAAGCGCAGCGTCTGACACCGGAGATAATGAAATTGAATTTGCCGCATTGCTGATGATCACCAGAACAGGGGCGCCATAAAAATAGTGAAACTCTGCAAGCTCACCCATTTTTTTCAGATAAGGGTCTTCTGAGCCTTTTAGCGCCTCATACACAACCGCTTCCAGCGCCTCAATCTTCTCTCGGTTCTGAATCACGCTGAAATGCCAGCTCTGAGCATTCATACCGCTGGGCGCGTATTTAGCCGCCTCAATAATCTGCTGCAGATCCCCTTCCGTTATGGCGTCCAACTTATATTTTCTGATGCTTCTTCGGCTCAAAATGGCCTCTATGACATTGTTCATTCTTCATTTCCTCCTCGACGCCTCAGCCAACAGATAGTTTCGCAATTACTTGTATGCGGGAACATGTCCACGCCTGTGACCTTTACGGGTTGATATCCGGCCAGAGCCATCATTGAAAGATTCTCAGCAAGCGTTTTGGGATTGCATGAAATGTATAGGATTTCCGGTGCTCCAAAAGCGACAATTTTCTCAAGCGCTTTTTGAGCAATGCCCATTCTAGGCGGGTCCACCACTATAACATCAGGTTTGTGGCCTTCATAATGATCCAGAATTTCCAGAACATCCCCAGCCCGGAATTCGCAGTGGGAAAGCTCGTTTTCAGCTGCGTTGGCTATGGCTGCCTCAACCGCGTCCGCCACAATTTCTATGCCCACAACACGCTTTGCCCGTTGAGCCAATAACTGTGCAATCGTTCCGGTTCCGCTGAACAAATCAAAAATATATTTGCCGCGAATATCCTCAAGGCCGTCAAAAGCCGTCTGATACAGCAACTCAGCGCCCGACGTGTTGGTCTGAAAGAACGAGTACAGCGAAATGCGAAACCTAAGACCCAGAATCTCATCATAGTAATGGTCCCTGCCGTACAGAACGACCGGCTCTCCACTGACCGCGTCTGCTTTGCCGGTGTTTTCAACATACAAAACACCGACAATCTCGCCTTGTAGTTTTAATCCAGTCACCAGATCGACGAAACTGCTGAGATCTTCTGCCGATGGTCTCGCAGCCGACAGCGCTACAAGAATCTCGCCTGTTTTTTCCCCTTTGCGAACGACAAGATGCCGCAAGATCCCCTCATGACTGAATTTATTATAGTGCTCAACGCCTCGCTTCTTAAAGAATTCTAAAACAGCGCTTAAAATGACCATAAAATCAGAATCGCAAATCTGGCAGTGATCCGTAGTGATCACTGAGCCAAACTGACCTTTTTTGTGAAGCCCAAGATTTGTCTCTCCGCCTTTGAACGCGTTTCCAAAGGTAAATTCCATTTTATTTCTATAAGCCAATTGTTTGGGACTTGGCAATACCCCTGTGAACTCAATGTCCTTGAAAACCTCTACAGGCAGATGGGATTCAAGGAGCCCGCATATCCAATCCTTTTTCATTTCCAGCTGAGCGCTGTAAGGCAGCGTTTGAAGCGAGCAGCCTCCGCATTCGCCGTAATGATTGCAGAATGAGGACGTCTCGAACTCTGATTTTTCAAGTACACTTAACAACTTGCCTTCTGCATGGTGATCCCTGTTCCTGGAAATCCTGACCTCTACCTTTTGACCCGGTAGAGCGCCTTTGACATGAACAGGTTTTTGATCAACATAACCAACTCCTTCTTGAAGCGTCGCCATTTTTTCTATCCAAAAATTAACTATTTGATTTTTTTTCATGCGTAAGCCCTTTCAATTAGCTCGATTATTCAAAGCTGGATTTTATCTTATTCTATATTATAGCGCAAAACCCGGCATCAGAACAGCACCAGCAGTCGCGACTGCTGTCGTGTCTATGTCCTGCCTTTCAGCGGGCGCATTTGCTGTTAATCCGCATGGGCGATCCTGCTGGCAGCTGCCGCAGCGATTGCGGCTGCCAGATCATCCATAAAGGTATGCACATGAGTACCTTTCATGGCATCGAGTTCTTTGATGATGCCAATTTTTTCTTTGTCCAGATAGCCGTAGTTAGTGAGGCCTATTGTCCCATAAAGATTCGAGATGGATAATGGCAGAATCTCATCTATCCCATACAGCGGTTCGTCTGATTCAATAATTTGCTGAAGGGGTTCCGGCAATGCCTTTCGTTCTGCCAGTTCATCCAGCGCGACACCTGTTATAATAGCGTGAGCCACCTCGCGTTTATTCAGCACTGCCTCTACACTCTCCATGCATTCCTCAAGAGTAAGGTCCTCATTGTATTTCTTTTGAAGATGCATCACCAGAGCTGCGAGATCCTCGAGTCTGACGCCTCTGCGATCCAAAGCATCCTTTGCCGAAGCATTAAGTTCAGCCATTGAAACTCTTGCCATGTCTTCACCCGGTCCTTTCACTATTCTTTAAAAAAAGTAATTTCTATTCTTCCGAATTTAGAATTGCTTCAAGGTCTCCTTTGATTCTCAAGAGTTCTTCTCTATGGGTGTCAGAAACTTCCGGATATTGTAATTCCATATCATCAAACGCCTCGAGTATAACCTGTGAGATTATCAGACGCGCATTTTTCTTATCATCCGCCGGAATAACAAACCATGGCGCGTGTTTTTTGCTGGTGGCCTCAAGACAGTCTTCGTAGGCCTTCCTGTAGTCATTCCAAAACTTTCGTTCTTCTATATCACCCAGGCTCATCTTCCAGTTCTTCTCAGGTTCTTCAATCCGGTCAAGAAACCTTCTCGCTTGTTCATCAGATGAAACGTGCAAAAAGAATTTGATGACCCGTGTGCCATTTCTGATGAGATGCTTTTCGAAATCCGCAATGGACTCATACCGCTTCTCCCAAAAATTCTTCCCGTTTTCGATTTCTTTTGGCAGTCTTTGATTTGCCAATAATTCCGGATGTACTTTAGCCACCAGCACCTCTTCATAATAAGAACGGTTGAAAATTCCTATACGTCCACGTTCAGGAAGACGACAGGTGGTTCGCCACAAAAAGTCATGGTCCAGCTCCTCCGCACTAGGCTGCTTAAAACTATAGACCTGGCAGCCCTGTGGATTCACACCGGACATGACATGTTTGATTGCGCCATCTTTTCCGGCGGCATCCATAGCTTGAAAAATCAAAAGGAGTGAATAGCGATCCTGGGCATAGAACATATTCTGTTCCTCGGTCATTTTTTCCTTGTAGATCCCAAGCTGCTCTTTGTAGATTTTTTTTGAGTCGTAATAAGACTTTACCTTAGTAGGCCAATCCTTGAGGTCTACCTTTTGGCCTTCATCCACACGATATTTACTGGTATCAATCTTCAAAGCCAGCCCTCCTCAAAGCTTTTCTACATCTTTACCCAGTCAAAGGAGGCTTAGTCAGGAACAAGTAAAAAGCCTTCCACCGAGATCAATGGAAGGCTAATAAGTTAATTGGACTGTTTTCAGAAAATGAAGTGGAATCAGACGTTTACACCAATTTGGCTTGAGAGCGCGTCTTCTGTAGCCTTTTCCATGAGTCTTGTTTTATTGACTACAAAACGATCCAGTTTGCCGTGTCCAATTACCCCTTCTTCATCAAATGCTTCTGTCTCAAGCTGGATATAGTTGCTTTCCTGACTGACGACTGAAACCTTAATAGTTACTGTTTCACCTAAAACAGTCGGTTTTTCGTGGGTAACAGATAATGACTTGCCAACAGATACATAACCTTCTGGAAGTCGACTGTCAATCAGTCTGGTGGCGGCTTCAATCATTAAAGCAACGAGACTTGGTGTTGCGAGCAAAGTGTCGAGTGCGCCGGAGCCATAATGGATTGCGGTGTCATCCTCGGTAACGATTTTTTGGATTGTCAGGAATTCTCCCGGCTCAAAAATAGGAACATTGATCATGTTGATTCCTCCTTTCGACTTCTAATATATAGATAACCAAAAGTTGAGGCCTTACGCTAATTTTTCATTTTTGATATGATCTTTCGCATATTAATACTTAGTATTTACATAATCATCAATCAACGATCTTTTGGGACTCTCTAAAAAACAGCCTTGCATTTTGAGTTTGCGTTGAATTCTGACATCCATGGAATGCAGGATCGCCATGGGACGGTCGGTGAAGACTATCTCAAAAAGCTTCCCCGAAAGACGCTCAGACCTCATCTCAAGATAATAAGCCTCTACATTGATATAGTCCACAAGTTCCAGCATTTCCTGTGTAGCACGGTCCTTTTGGAGGTAATGGTCATCCATTTTTTTCTCAAAGGCTTTCAATTCTGCATAAGCTGCCGTATAACTCTCATCTATCATCATCTTGTAGAATTTCGCGTAAGTATTGTGATACTGATAATTCACCAGGCCCTCTTCAAAAGTCGACGCCTGGGGTTTGAAAGGCGTGATCCCACGCTTTTCAAAATAGTCGTGACATTGCTCCAAATAATACCGCTTAGAGATCGTCCCAGATTCCAACTGATTTATAAGACTGGTCCGCTGTTCGAAAAACTCCGACAGGAACAGTTTTGCAGATCCGGAAAGTCTATTGTCTGTTTCGTTCATGAGTTCTCCTCGTTCTTTTCCTCTAATAAACACAGGGGGATAAAAGCTCTGTAATCCGCAGATACCAAGCGGTATTCCACTCCGCCAAAATTCCCGGCGATACCTGCTTTAAATCCGAATTCTGTATGGAGATGGCCGTAAACCACTAATTCAACGCCATAGCGTTCAAAGAGTTCAGTAAACCCGCTCGACTCCATCTTTTCGTTTGTGGGCGCATAGTGAAGCACACCGATTATTCTCTGGAAACCGGCGGCTTTTGCCTGCTTCAGGCTGTTTTCAAGTCGAAGCAGTTCACGCTGATAAATGGCTTCATCCTTTTCCGTAAAGCCATTGCTGCCAGGACATACCCAGCCCCGCGTCCCGCAAATGGAAACGTCGGAATATACCTGAAAATTATTATACAAAAACTTAAAATTAGGCCACCGTGTCTGCATCTTCTTGACTGAGGACCACCAGTAATCGTGGTTGCCTTTTAAGACGATTTTCTGGCCTGGCAGCTGATCAAGAAACTCAAAATCCGCGTCCGCTTCCTCAAGCCGCATCGCCCAGGTTATGTCACCCGCCAGGATGACAACATCCTCGGGCTTAATAAGGGCCACCCAGTTCTCTCTTATTTTTTCTATATAATCTGTCCAAACACCGCCAAAAACATCCATAGGTTTTTCAACCGTGAAGCTCAGATGCGTGTCTGCAATGGCATAAAGCGCCACATAATCACCCCGTGACTGTCATTGGATTTGCAGGGTGAGTTCAAGGCACCCTTATAGATTCGGCGATTCAGCCCCATGGTCGCGATCAGCATTTTCAAACATCCTGAATCGCGGAAGCGTCAATTTGATTTCATGTAAAAGTTCTTCAAGTTCTTTTTCGCTTCCATTTTCCCACAACAGGTCAAATCTCTCTTGAAATTCGAAGGCTTCAGCTTTTCTCCCAAGCGATATTAAGACTTCCAGATTCTCCATGATATCGCTGACCAAATTTGATTTTTGTTCAAACATGAGCTGTGCCCGGATAATTTCATTTCGGATGTCACTCATCTCCAAATCGAGCATTGCCGCTGCATCAGCAGTTTTTTTCAGTCTTGCCTTAATGTCCAGAGGCAGCTTATCCTGATATTTATAGTTCAAGGAATGCTCAATAGTCGCCCAAAAGTTCATGGCCAGCGTACGAATTTGAAGCTCTGCCAAAACCTCTTTGGTTCCAAAAGCAGTCTGTACAGGATAACTTATGATGATGTGGTAGCTCTTATAGCCACTGTCTTTCGGATTGCCAATATAATCTTTTTCATAAACAATCTTGAGATCTTTTCCATCTCTTGCGCGAATTAAGTCCACCACTTTGTAAATGTCATCAATAAACTGGCACATAACCCGGATGCCTGCAATGTCTTCCATTTCGTCTATGTTTTCTTCAGGGATGTTATATCTTTTGCATTTTTCAAGTATGCTTGAAATGCGTTTAACCCGTCCTGTAATAAACTCAATAGGAGAATACTCATTCATGTCCCGGTATTCTTTTCTGATTGCTTTGAACTTGACTTTAAGTTCTTCCACTGCCTGTTCATATGGGATTAAGATCTGCTTCCATTCTCTGACCTTATGCTCCATGATGCCACCTCCCGAATGCACTATTAGACGCTTAGACCTGTCCGGAAAAGAAATTCGTCTGTATCCGTCAAATCATTAAGCAAAAGATCTGGCGCATGTAAAGCTAACTGCTCTTTAGAAAAATTTCCGGTTGCCACTGCTACCGTCATTGCACCAACAGCTTTTCCGCTTTCTATATCTAAAGGCGTGTCCCCTATGACAACCGTATTGTAGCCCTGATGCTGATGACCATAACGAAACTCCGCCTGATCAATGACATGCTGAATCAGTTGTGCTCTGGTATCGTGATGGTCGCCATACCCACCAAGAATAAATCGATCGTGAAGCTGAACTGCTTTGAGTTTCTCATATGCGCCTATTTCACAATTGCCTGTACCCACTGTACACAGAACGTCCGGCCTAACCGCAAGTGCCTCAAGCAGCGTTTCAACGCCTGCGTAAGCCATAACACCAGGATTGTTCTGAAGATTTTTCTTCAAATGATACCCATATAAACTGAAAAAGGAGGCTTCATCTTCCAGCTTTACCTGATGAATCTCAAGAGAGGTCCTAAGAATCGCTCTATCCAGACACCCAGCCATATTGACTTTTTCAAATCCGTTTTTAATACTAAACACTTCCAAAAAAGCGTCATTCATTGACTTCCTGCCGCTTCCGCCACATGACATCAGCGTCCCGTCAATATCAAAGATCAACAGATGACCGAACACGAGACGTCCCCCCTTTGAAATGACACCTCTATTATTATACACCATCAAAGCGCGAACAAACACGAAATTATAACTGCTATTTTTTCACATTAACCAGGGAGGCAGATTTAATTCCCCTCCCTGGCCTGGCATTTATTTTTCAGTCACTAGTAGTACATTCCAAAATAACTGTGCAATATTAAAATGGATTATAAGCCTGAAATGAGCCAACAGGGTGAACATACTTTTACACAGGAATTTCAAAATCACTGTACCGGTTCTACTAAGGCGTCACTGCCGGTTCTGCCGCATCACCTTCGGGAGTGGTCTCTTTCTGACTTTCCATTTGTGTTTCCAACTGCTGAATAATTTTTTGAATTTCACTCAGCGAACGCGTTAACTCGTCATAGACAGATCTGACTTGGTTCAAAACAGCATCTAATTCTTCACCCTCCAGCTGTGGGAAACCACCTTCAGACGGCAGCTGCGGATCTGTTTCTGACACAGCACCGAAAATTCGCTCCAAAGCAAGGTCCAGAGTTTGCTCCATCACGACCTTGTCGCGATAGCCAACTATAACCCGTTTCGTTTCAGGCAGACTGTTGACATTGTCTGCCTGAATAAAGATCGGTTCAATATAGAGCAGTGAATTATTGACCGGAACCACAATGACATTACCCCTGAGAACATTTGAGCCTTCCTGACCCCATAAGGTGAACTGAGGTGAAATGGTAGAATCCTGATCAATTCTGGACTCGATCATCATAGGGCCATCAATGGTCTTGTCCTTTGGAAAACGATATACAAAAAGTTTGCCATAGTTTTCGCCATCATTTCTCGCGACGAGCAGACTGGTCATGTTTGCCTTTTCACGCGGCGTGAACGGTAAAATCAAAGCGAACTCTTCGGTGTCTTCCTCAGGCAACTTAAACATGACGTAGTTTGACTTCGCTTTCTCAATCTGGTCCAGATATTTTTCATTAGCGATATCCCAGGCATCCTCACCATTATAAAAAACAACCGGGTTATTGATGTGATAAAGTCTATATACCTCTGCCTGCAGGTCAAATAAGTCCCGCGGATACTTTATATGCTGCTGCAAGCCTGCGGGAAGCTCAGACGCAGGTTTAAACAAATCCTTGTAAATATTTTTATAGGTCTGGATCATAGGGTCGCTTTCATCAAAGACGTAATAATCAATTGTGCCATTATAAGCGTCTACGACAATTTTGACCGAGTTTCGAACATAATTGACAATATAGCCTTTAAACCCGTATCGCTGAGAATATGGATAATCCGCAGTCGCTGTATAGGCGTCCACAATCCAATACAGTTTGCCATCCTCCTGGTTCATGACCATATAGGGGTCATGCTCGTAAATTAAGAATGGCGCAATTTTAGCAGCGCGGTCAATGACGTCTCTAGTATAATGGATTCGGCTGTCCGCAGTAATATTATCAGAAAAAAGCAATCTCATACTGCGCTGAGTGATTGCATAGAGGAATCTGTTCGCGCCACTCAGACTGATGCCGTCAATGCCTTCATAACGGGTTTCTGTGTTGTCGGAGCCGCTCGGATAGTCGAACTCATCCTCATTCGTCCCTGTGATAATATATTGATCTGTCAGAAGACCAAAATAAATCTCCGGCCTAGTCAGCTTCAAATCCGTCTCTGTGGTCGGCGGAATATTTCTAACCATGAGCTTTGGCTGGCCTTCAGGGGTGACTTCGTTGACCGGCGCCACGACCACGCCATAACCGTGAGTATATTTCAAGTGCAGATTAATCCAAGTCTTTGCTTTCTCTGTCAGTTTATCAGTGTTCAGTTCCCTCGGAGCCAGAAAGACTTGTCTGTATTGGCCATCAATGACATACCTATCCATGCTTATATTGCTGAACTGATAATAGAGCCTCAAACTCTGCAATTGGTTAAACGTCTGAAGCAATGGCGTTTCGTCATTGATGCGAATGTTTCGGATGGTTGCTTCATTTTCTTCAAGATCTTTTGCGGTCAGCTCCTGATTGACAGGAAATTCCCTCGACTCAACCTGGTCGAGATTAAAGCTTTTTTGGGTAAAAGCAATGTTGTATTCAATATAGGGCTGCTCTTTTGAAATTTCATCCGGCTCTACAATTAATCTTTGAACCCCAAAGGCGATCACCGAAGTGATAATGCCAATAAACACGATTGCGACCGGACCCGCTGCGATTAAACGCTTTTTCTCCTTCACCATGCCTACAAAAAAAAGTACAGCTGAGATAAAAGAAACAATGGCCAGCGCAATATACCCTTTCAGTGTAACCGCGACATCCGTGTAACTTGCCCCGAAAGCCGCTCCCCGTGGAGAATAGACGAGATCATAGGTCATCAGCAGGAAGAAACTTCCCAATAATACGAAAAAGAGCGCGCCTAAAGTAGCGAGTCGCTTCACAGCATTTCTCAAAATGTCCCGTTTGAAAAAACTAATTACATTTGGAATGCCAGCAGTTCTGTCCAAATAATAAACCGTACCTTCTGAAGGCGGATATTGCTTAAATACAAGAGAATAAAAGACAAGTGTCGCCACAATGATCACAAGGGTTGTGAAAATGCCGAGGCTCATCAGATTCTCAATCATAGGCTTTGAGAAGATGTAGAAAGATGCGTCATTACCAAATATTGGGTCTTCAACACCAAATGAATTTCTGTTTAAGAAGAATAATATTTTCAACCAAAGCTCACCGGTCGATACCCACGACAAAAATATGCCCAAGCCAACAGAAAGCATTACCAGGAATTTTTTTGACTTAGCAAGTTCCGGCTTGGAAATAAAGATTTGCCCTAATTTTATATACTTGTCGAATAATTTGATGAAATACAGGCTGAGCGCCACTGAGAGGATCAGTGAAAGCGGGACCCAAATCATCAATTTTGTCTTGATTTCAACAAAGAAGGTTTCTGTGTAACCCAACATTTTAAACCATTGATAATCTGCTGCAAAAGCCAAAATCTGATCTCCGAAAACAAATAGCAGCAACACCCCACCTAAAATTGGCGGCAAAATTTTGTTCCATTCTTTTTTCATAAGGGCATCCCCTTTCAAGGTTTCAATCTGTTGATACCCCGAATAAACGGCCACCACACAATTGCCTCACACTTCAAGAAAAAAAGGCTCTATAATAAATGTTGGGGTGGGTAATTCCTCCCCAGCATTATTTTTTTCAAAAAAATAATGCACTTATATCTTTTGCTCCTTAAAATGTTGTTGCTGAGACAATCATTTAGAAAGGGGCTTGG
>Ga0302241_1001258_pt1 | contig 19081 bp, 20 predicted proteins | sample AAG_UR_Arg_MG_FD_193532 | JGI IMG/M metagenome (GOLD analysis project Ga0302241, IMG submission 193532) | Enriched activated sludge microbial communities from anaerobic digester in WTTP, New Holstein, Wisconsin, United States - AAG_UR_Arg | ecosystem: Engineered > Bioreactor > Anaerobic >... | reverse complement strand
CAATAATGGAAGTGGCTATTCTTTGGTTTCTGTCATTCGAAGAGATTTTTGAAGATAACCTGATTTTGAAGATAATCTTTGGGACGCCTAACCCTGGCTGGTAATACAGCAGCGTTGTAGTACTCTGCCAACTCTGCATAAGTTTTGTTGATCACCGGATCATACGTATCAGCCTTAGTAACGCCTGTTTTTAGATTGTCCGGTATAAGGATCCGTGTTGACCCGCCATAGAAGTTGTACATATTGATATGAGCGTTGATCCAACTCACTTTTGACTGGTCATAGAAGGCTTCTGCGTAAGCATATAGGCTATAAGAGAGGACGCCAACAAACAGGTAGACATCTATTTCCTCACCAGTCTCGCGATCATAGATGTATGCTGTTTGCCCCGCCCAATCAACTTCAATCGCTTCAGCTGGTTTTCTGGGGATATGCATCGTTGCACGTTTTCGGCGTGCATACTTCTGGTAGACATTGCAGAACTGAGAATACATCAACGGTAGTTCTTTAGACTGTTTACAGGTTTCGCAGTACTCGACCCAGAGCAATCTTAAATTGACAGATGGTTTTTTCATTTCCGAGTGGATGTACTCAACATTAGGAGGACGATGGGTACCTACTGGAGCACTTTCTTTCGGAAAAAGCAGCTCTTCCAGTTCTCCATTTGTATAATCGACTTCCAGTGGCCACCTGATATTTAATTCATTGGCTCTTAGCAATACTTTGGACACTGTATTCCTTGAGCACTTCAGGCTTGATGCGATGTTTCGTTCGCTGATTCCTTGGCTTTTCAGCCGAAGAATTTCTCTGATGTTCTTCATTAGAACCTCCTTAGAATATTTGGTCACATATTTGTGCCATAACTATTCTATCGGATGGCTCTATTGATCGGAATGGTGGCTCTAAAACATCGGACGCGTGGCTCTGACTCGTCGGAACGGTGGCTCAAACTGGTCCGGATTATTCACAATAATTGCATGGATTTAAAATAGTATTTCGCCATGAGACAATAGGTTTAAACAAAGTACTTTGATAGTCAGCAAAGCGACTTGGCGGACTATCAAAGTGTCGAAAGGATGAAAACCTATGACTATGCGAAGTGTCCAGCACGAAATGCATAAGACAAAGTGGCGCACTTTAATCAATGAGCACAAACTAAGCGGTTTGAGCGTCAAATCTTGGTGTAATGATCAGGGTATTCGAGAAGCACAGTATTATTATTGGTTAATAGTCATACGTGAGGAATACTTGTCCTGGCAGGCACACTGGCAATCACAAATCCAAATCTAATTAGTATTGTTGTTATATTATAGAGTTAGTAGGTTTAAAAGTGTAATAACACTAATAGAAAAAAAAGTAATTAAAATAATTATAAGTATTTATTTTACAAGCTTTTCAATTTGTTGGTGTAGGTCTTCAGCGGTGAATACGGAAGCGATTTAGGAGGGTGGTTCTGGTGCAAAAATTGCTACACCGATAATTCGTGTGTGCAATTCTGGAAATATTTAATAGAATCAATTCGGCAAATATTTGATAGAATCAATTCAGCAAATATGAATTTAGGGTAGACCTTTCACCGGACAAGGGCTGATATAACTATACGCTATGAAATTTAAATGGTTTTACGGATTTTTCTAAATAAAAATATCCTGATCGACATGTTCCCTAAAACCTCAAGCCCGTTGACATGTTCCCTAATACCTAAAAAACACTAAAATTCGGTTGGCATGTTTCCTACCACGCACGATATCAAAAATTGGCTTAAGACATCATTTGGGACAACTCCGGCCATGTGGAGACGGTTGTATTGATAACAAGAGTTTAGAGCAGGGTGTCTGGAAGGGCTTGATATAAGCCTTTTGTGTGATTTCGTGTTTGAAATCAGAGTGTGAGAAATGTGATTTTATTGCTTCGAGGGAACATGTCGAAAAAAGCGTTTTCCCTTGCGAGAGGTCTATTTAGATTTCAGTGTTTGGCAAGTGGTCAGTTTAGATGTCAGAGGTTTGCGAGTGGTCGATTTAAATGTTTTGGGGATTTTCCGAGGTTGTGTGTTAGAAAAAAAGCTGCAAAATAGGCTAACCAACATTTTAGGAATAATATGAAAAGATAGTTAGTCATTGAGAAAATTATTATCCGATGGACCATTGAATACCATAGTTGTTGTTGGCTGGACCAGCGGCATTTGATGGTATTAACTTGAACAAATAATTTGATAGGGGAGGGTTATTTTGGATAAAGAAATACTAATAAATCGTTTAAAAGCAAAACCGGACTTGAATCTATTTATCGTTGAAGCCATTGAAAACACAACGATCTTAAATTCCTTGTTTGAGATTGTCTTAACAGAAACATCCAGTATTAAATATTCGTGTACAAAAATCATTCGTATGGTGAGTGAGCAAAAGCCAGAACTCGTCTATCCCTACTTTGAGGATATTGTCAAATGGCTCCATCACAAAAACAGTTTCATCAAATGGGACGGGATCCTAACCCTGTCTAATCTCTCAGCGGTCGACTATGAAGATAAGTTTAGGGCAATCTGTCAGGACTACTTTGCATTGATTCATGATCCACAGATGATTACGGCAGCTAATGTTGTTGGCAATGCATGGAAAATTGTACTTGCCAAGCCTGAACTGGAAAGTGATATCACCAGGAGATTACTAGAAGTACCATATATTATTTATTTTAATAAAGGCGAACCTTCGCCTGAGTGCAATTGCATAGTGTGTGGGCAGGTGCTGGAGTGCTTTGAGCATTATTTCGACTTCTCGGGGAATCAAGCTGCAATGATCAATTTTGCAGAAGGACAACTAGGAAGCCGCCGAAAAACGGTGAGAAAAAATGCTGAGAAATTATTGAGAAACCATTCAGGCAAAAGAAAAACAATCCTTTGAATTCAAGTGTTTTGGGGTTGAGAGAGCAGGTTAGATGTGTGTTAAATGAAGAGGTGTATCTATGGATGAAAAACTGATTGCCCCTTGCGGGATGAACTGCAGTTTATGTATCTCTTTTCAGTACAGAGAAAAGGATCTTAACAAACGTGGGTTTAATAAAAAATATTGCCCAGGATGCATTCCGAGGGGAGAAAACTGCACGCATATGAGAGATGCGTGCCAATTGCTGGCAAAAGGTAGCATCCGATTTTGTTTTGAATGCGAAAGCTTCCCTTGCAAAAGATTGAAGGCATTGGATAAGCGCTACCATACGAAATACCATATGAGCATGATAGAAAACCTCAACTATATCAAGGAATTTGGCATGGAAGAATTCTTAAAGAAGGAACGTGACAAATGGCGTTGCAAAGAGTGCGGAGCGACTATCTGCTGCCATAACGGACTATGCTTGAATTGTAATATTGATACGCTGCTCATAAATAAAAAATATCGGTGGGAAGAGGAACAGAACGATAGAAAATAATTTAATGTGATATTCGGAGTGGGAGGATATGTATGAAAACTCTGAATCAGCTTATAAGCGATTACACTTGTAGTTTGCAGCAAGGAGAAATGCAGATTGCATATAAGGGAATACTTGAGTTCATTGGCAAATTAAGAGCTGAGTTTATTAAGAGATACCCACATTACGATGTAAGCAGTATATATCAAGGTTATATGGATATGTCCTATTTTTCTTTGAGCACGAAGTCATTAAAGGATAAAGGTTTGAAAATAGCCATTGTGTATTTACATGATAAGGGTGACTTTGAAGTATGGCTTTCTGCTCGGAATAGAGATATTGCAAAAAGCTACGCATCTTTACTTCATAGCAATATTTCTGGTGATGTGAGCATTTTTCATGATATTAATAATCCAGATGCTATCATTGAATGCATATTAACACCCACACCAAATTTTGAGAATCAATCATCGTTGATTGATACAATTGATGAAGGTGTGGAGAAGTTCGTAACGAAAATAAGTGATCGCTTATAAAAGATTTTATATGTTGACAGTCAAAATCAAACAAAAAGGCACCCTACGTTTAATTTCGTAGAGTGCATAGTAATAACAATGCGTTAAACCACTGAATGTGTAGATCACATCCAGTGGTTTTTATATGGGGAAACATATCCACGGATTCTATCACCTTTCTGTCACATGGGGGTTAGATAAGTGATAGTAGTGATAGAAAGAAGAAAAATTAATCAATCTAAAACAGACTATTTCCCAAAATTAAAAATAAATTGATTTTGGGAAATAGAGTGATATGATGGGTATAGGTGGTGTTACGATGAAGCTAATTGATAGACAAACATACTTGAGTAGGTTAATCAGTTTAAAAGGGACGCCTGATATAAAAGTGATAACGGGTATAAGGCGTTCCGGCAAATCGAAATTGTTGGAAGAATATATTGAGTGGATTGAAGCACATGAATCAGTTCCTAATATTATTTCTATCGATCTTACACATTTAAAGTTTGAAGCGCTGAAAGAATATCATGCATTAAATGATTACATTGAAGATAAGTTTGATCGAAAAAAAACAAATTATGTATTTATTGATGAAGTACAAATGTGTGAACGGTTTGAGCTGACAGTAAACAGTTTGCATTCTACGGGGAAGTATGATATTTACGTTACAGGCTCAAATGCATTCCTGTTAAGCAGTGATCTAGCGACGTTGTTTACAGGTCGTACCTATGAAATAGAAGTATATCCTTTTTCTTTCTCTGAGTACTTGAGCTATTACGATATAACGGATGTCCAAGAAGCGTTTGATCGATATATTAAAGAAGGTGGCATGTCAGGATCTTATTTGTACAAAGAGCCGGAAGAAAAGTATAAGTATCTTGCGGATATATTTGACACCCTGATTTTGAGGGATATTCGACAAAAGTACAAAATAAGGAATATTGCTTTGATGGATAAGATTGCCGAATTCATGATGGATAATATTTCGAATCTGACTTCATCAAGAAAAATTGCAGATACCCTTACGAAAAATGTGGACAACATCAATCACAAAACAGTAGGTTCTTATCTTGATTATTTATGTAATGCTTTCGCATTTTACAAGGTCAGGAGATATGACATCCGCGGAAAGAAATATTTGATGGTTGGCGAGAAATATTATCTGAGTGACCATGCGTTTAGATATGCTAAGCTTGGAACCAGAAATCTTGATTATGGTAGGGTGATGGAAAATATCGTCGCTCTCGAATTAATGAGAAGAGGCTTTGAAATATACGTAGGTGTACTTTATAAAAAAGAAATTGATTTTGTAGCTGTTAAGCAAAACGAAAAGATCTATATTCAGGTGTCTGACGATATATCTAATGAAAAGACATTTGAGAGAGAAGTTGATCCATTACTTAAAATAAAAGATGCATATCCTAAGTTGTTAATCGCAAGGACAAGACACGAACGTTATCAGTATGAGGGAATACAGGTAATTGATATTGCTGAATGGTTGAGTCATTAAAATGAAAGTAGCCTTACTGCCTTTTGAGAAAATACTCATCCGCCAAGGAACCAGTGGGTTCTGACAACATAATTTTTGTCTGCTCAAGGCACATTGAGACGGTTGTACTGCTGGTCCGCAAATAGTATGAAATCAATGGGTTTCAGAGTTTTTAAATGAGTATGGATCAATGAAATTAGTCTCTCAGGCATTCTTCTGAGGGGCTTTTATTTTTAGGGAGTAGAATGATTGCGCATTTATAAACAAATGCGCGGAAATAAGGGTGTCAGTGATAATGGAATCTATAACGGTTTCTAAAATATGGACAGATTCAAGGGAACTAAGCCTGGCGAAGTGACCCTATAAACCTAGACGATGTGATATAATTGGCACGTGAAATGTTATTACAGTAATAAAGTGGGGGATTTGATTTGGTGATAAATGCAGTGGGTGGAAAGCGGGCGTTGAAAAACGACCAATTACGGCAGAAATTGATTGATGCTATGGAACAGCTCATGACCCAATATGGGTACGACACAATCAATATTCGGGCAATTTGCAAGGTGTCTGGTGTATCTTATGGATCCTTTTACAATCTGTTCGAAAGCAAGGAAAAATTCCTGGTGTATTACCTTACCAATGATTTTTTGCGGTTTCAGAAGGAGTATTATGCCAAAAATCACCAGTTTCAGTCGTTGGATCCCTTGGAGAAGGTGATTGATATATATGCTTGCTGCGGTCTGTATAATGATTCAAAAGGGTATGAATTTATTTCTGGTTTTTATTCTTCGCATAACTATGGTCTATACCTGCCGCCAGGGGGGAGAGCTGAAGGTGCATATGCCTTCACGCCGTTGTATGAGGAATCCATTACCTATCTTGCTCAAGCAAAAGAAAACAAACTGATTCATCAGGACCTGGACTTGGACGTTGTTGCAAGGAAACTTTGCTTTCTTTTCAACGGTGTTACCTATAACTGGTGTATCAGTCAAGGACAAATATTTATAGTGAATGAAATTCGGGAGTTATTTGACCTCTATATTAATTCAATCAAATCTGAAACTCTATAATCAAAGCAGGTGATGAACTTATAATTCAGCACCTGCTTTTTTATTGACAAAGACGTGAAAAAGTTTATAATTAGATCATGATTTAAATCGTGATCTAATTATGTTTGCGCTTCACACTTCACACCTAAGGAATGGAGAGGATTATCTAAGATGAGAATCGAAAAATTATTCGAACCAATCAAAATTGGTACCTTGGAAGTGAAAAACAGGTTGGTTGTGCCATCCATGTCAACATTGACAGCTACACCAGAGGGCTTTTGTACAGAACAGTTCATCGCCTATCATGAGCGTAAAGCCCGTGGGGGATGGGGACTGATTGTGACAGAATACTACGGAATTGCACCAAATGCTGGGTTTTTTCCACGAATGCTGGGAATTTGGAACGACGAGCTTGTTGAGAATCATAAGCAACTGACTGCACGTGTTCATGCGGCTGGAGCCAAGATTGCGGCTCAGATCAGCCATGCAGGACGGGAAACATTCATTGCAGTAACAGATGAAAATTTGGTTGCGCCTTCTCCTTACCGTGATGTGGATGGTGAAAAGCCCCCCAGGGAGCTTCAATCCGATGAAATTAAAGATATTGTAAGAAAGTACGGAGATACAGCCTGTAATTTGAAACGGGCGGGCTTTGATGCAGTGGAAATTTATGCTGCCCACGGATATTTAATTTCCAACTTCCTCTCAAAATATGGTAATAAGCGAACGGACGAATATGGTGGGTCTCTGGAGAATCGATGTAAGTTTCTTTTAGAGATTGTAGAAGACATACGTAAAAAAGTAGGTCCTGATTTCCCAATTATGGTGCGTATTTCTACAGAAGAGTATGTGTCCGGGGGATTATCCATTGGGGAATCTAGGGTGATTGCAATGAAGTTGGAGGAAGCCGGCGTAGATGCCATCAGCTGTTCTCAGGGAATCTTCACAACATCCTACAGCATTGTAGAGCCATCAGCCTTGGAAAATGCAGTTTTTGTTGATAACTCAGCGGAAATCAAGAAAGTTGTAAAAATACCGGTGATAACAGCAGGTAGAATCAACGAAGCGAATATTGCCGAAAGTGTTCTTGTGGCTGGAAAAGCCGATATGATTGGAATGGGAAGAGCTTCACTTGCTGACCCGGATTTTCCTATTAAGGTTCAGCAGGGCAGATTGGACGATATCCGTTTTTGCATCGGATGTGTTCAGGGCTGCATCGGCGGAAACATGCGTGGAGAAAATTGCCACTGTCTGGTGAATCCGGAAATGAATCGTGAATATGAATTGGAAATAAAAAATGCTTCTGTAAAAAAGAAAATCCTAATCGCCGGCGGCGGTGTTGCTGGATGTGAAGCGGCAATTGTAGCTGCTCAGCGGGGGCATGATGTTACGGTTTACGAAAAGAGTGACCGGTTGGGCGGCACATGGCTTATTGCCTGTCTACCGCCCAATAAGGGGGAATTCACAACGGTTGTTCGCTGGCAGCAACATCGGATGAAGCAATTGGGAATTAAGACGGTATTCAATACGGAACTGACACCCGAGATGGCAGTTGAAGAGAAGGCAGATCTGGTTCTAGTGGCAACGGGATGTGTTCCGTTTTTACCGCCCATTCCTGGAGTTGATTCCTGTAATGTCTTTCAGGCAAATGATGTGTTGACACAGAAGGTGCGTCCGGGTGAACGGGTAGTCGTGCTTGGAGGGGGTTCTGTCGGTGTTGAAACAGGGGAATACCTCGCTCATTACGGAAGTGATGTCACCATCATTGAAATGCGGGATGATATTCTGATTGGTTGTGAACGTGAGACAAAAATGATGCTTATGAAGGCGGTAAAAGAACATCGAATGAATGTGTACCGCAGCGCGAAAGTCTGTGCAATCGAAGGGGATACGGTTGTAATTGAAAGAAAGGGCAAAGTGATTACGCTGGATGAGGTAGATACCGTAGTTGTAGCTGCGGGCTCCAAATCAGTGAACGCTTTGGAAGAACCGCTTAAGGCTATGGGCATCGAAACCATCGTAATTGGAGATGCCAAGCAGGTCCGCAATGGACTTCATGCCATTTACGAAGGATATATGGCGGGATACGAGGCGTAGACAGGAGAACTGAAGAAGCTGTGAGGAGAATAGTGATTTCTCCTCTCGGCTTTTTATTAATTATTTTGGTCGATTTTTTCTTCCGGCTCCTTTTGTATTCTAAGTGGAAGACCTTGGGCATAGACATCGGCAGAATCAAAGTTTACATTCCTAGGTTTCGTCGTGCGCCAACTCGGGGTCAGGCATCATAAGATAAACAACTTGCACCTAAAGTGATATGCTCCCTTCATGATTAACAGTGATTTGTTATTTCGCTGTCTCTCATAAAGGGAGCATATCTGTTTTAGTCACATTTTTTCTGGAAGTTGACAATATGAATGCCACCATCAAGAATTATCCCATCAATGTTGAATCGCTGACCAACGCCATCAATGAAATCTGCAGTATCGTCATCGATGATGACGTGTCTTTCTCATTTTCTGGAATCGAAGCCATTCGAGACGATGATGCTTATGGTGGATATCGAGTGAGCATCATTTTCGTATTGGTTTGTTTTAAATAGGCAGGTAAAATTGTATATTAAAATTTAATCGTCACTTATAACGTTGAAATGCAAATAAAAACAGAGTATAATCAATTTAATGCAAAAAGTGAGGCGTGATGATATGGAGCAGAGAGCTGGACGAAAAATAAAAATGGGTAGTGGAAGTGCAGAATACTCGTGTTTTGTACCTGCGCCATTACCACCACAAAGTCCAGGTATTCAATATGATGATGAAATGATTTATTTAATATCTGAAGCAAATAGATATATTGGTAGACTGGATGAGGTAACGGACACCTTGATTTCTCCCAGTTATTCTGTCTTTATGTATGCCAGAAAAGAAGCAACACTTTCTTCACAGATTGAAGGGACTAAAGCGACATTTTCTGATTTAATAAAAGCAGAAGCTGGTATGGCGGATGAAGTGCCAAATGATGTTGCTGAAATTGAGAATTATGTAAGAGCAACAAGTTATGGATTTGAGAGACTAGAAACTCTACCACTCTCGTTAAGATTGATTAGAGAAATTCACGGTATCCTGATGGCGGGTGTCCGAGGAGAAAACAAAACTCCGGGCGAATTCAGAAGGTCTCAGAACTGGATTGGCGGTTATTCCATTAATACAGCAAGCTATGTACCGCCGTCAATTGATCATTTGAATAACTGTCTAGATAGTTTTGAAAAATTCATGCATGAAAATGATCGCATGTCACCGCTCGTCAAGGCGGCTTTAATTCATAGCCAATTCGAAATGATCCATCCATTCTTAGACGGAAACGGACGTGTGGGAAGACTTTTAATTGCATTCTATTTGGCTGCCAACGATATTTTGCACAAACCAACACTATACCTGTCAAAGTTCATAAAACGAAACCAGCAGGCTTACTATGAATGCTTATACAATGTTCATGCAAAAGGCGATTACGAAACCTGGATTAAATTCTTTTTAACAGGTGTCATAGAAACAGCGCAAGAAGCAGTTGAGATTGCAAGAAGTATTTCTGCCCTACGTGAGGAAGACCTAAAGAAAATCAACGCAATGGGACGTACTAGCAAAAATGCTCTTGTAATCTATGAAGGGTTATTTGACAAACCGACCATTAGTATAGAGGAAGCGACAAACAAACTGGATATAAGTGTTGCAACAAGTGGACGTTTGCTTGAAAGGCTTTGTGAGGAAGGGATTCTAAGCAACTTAGATAATCGTAAAAGGAAGAAGGTATTCATTTACAAAAGATATATTGATGTGTTCAATAAAGATTAAGAGTTAGAAAGAAACATATGCCACCAAGGAGTCAGCAGGTTCACACGACATCATTTTTGTCTGCTCAAGGCACATATAGATGTGCATCTGTCTACAGACGAAAAAATCGATATATAATAAAATCGTCAATCAATTTTCTCTTGTTCACTTGTAGAGCAATGTTGGATTTCAGTAAATCGCGCCAGATCTTAAGAGTGGGTATCGAGAATGTGCTAAAAGATTTTTCGATTTTGCAAAGAGATTTTCTCTGGAAATGGAATAATATGAAAATGATTTACATGTAATGCTAGTGATTATTTATATTAAATGAGGTGGATTATGAAATTTCGTTTAGCAGAATTCGAGGACTGTGAGCAACTAACAGAACTGCGACTGGCAATGAGAAAAGAACGTGATCTGACATATAACGAAGATGTGTTACGGATAAATACGTTAAATTTTTTTAGAACCAATATTGTCAACGGAAGACATATTTCTTTTGTGTGTGAACATAACGGTCAAATTATTGCAACAGCAGGTTTAACACTTTTTGAAATGCCGCCTACCGATAAATTATTAAACGGTAAGGTAGCAAAATTAATGAATATGTACACTGTTCCAAACTATCGAGGCAATGGCATAGGAACCAAAATGATAGAATTTGTAATGGAATACGCAAGAGATCATGAATATTTTAAAGTAATGTTAAATTCATCTCCTATGGGGAAAAAACTCTATGAAAATTTTGGATTTACTTTAGTTGAAGGTGAATATGAGTACTATATATTATAAGAAATACAAACATAGTATTTCCAAAGTTTCTAGCGATCGGAATTTGCACATGCAATTGTTTCGCAATTCAACCTTACCCATTGTCGTCTGATAATTAATCCTGAATAAGATATAAGTACATCTTTTATACCGATATCGGAATGATATTTACAATATTCCGATATCGGTATATTATGTTTTTGAGGTGATCTCCATGAAGTATATGAGTATATCTGAAGCAAGCATCAAGTGGAAGATCAGTGACCGAAGAATACGTGTACTTTGCAAAGAAGGACGAATAGAAGGTGCTGTAAAATTAGGGCGAAACTGGTTAATCCCATATGACGCAACAAAGCCTGCCGATGCAAGAGTAAGTCAAAAAAAAACATATAAAGGCATTGTATATGATTTTGGCAGAATTGATGAAATGAAAAGAAAAATTGACCAATATAGACCGTTCTCTAAGCGATTGGCAGATTCACTTCATGAAAAACTGGTTATTGAATGGACCTATAATAGTAATGCCATAGAAGGAAATTCGTTAACGTTATCAGAAACGAAGGTTGTTCTTGAGGGAATAACCATTGGCGGAAAAAGCGTCGTGGAACATTTGGAGGTAATCAACCATCGAGAGGCGATTCTTTTTTTGGAAGAAATGATTAATAATAATGACCCTTTATCTGAATGGAATATAAAAAACATACATGCCCTTATTCTTAAAGAGATTGACAATCAGAATGCAGGCAAGTACAGGATGGAAAACGTAGTGATTGGTGGTGCTGTTCATATTCCGCCCAAGCACTATGAAATCAGGTCACTTATGCAGAACCTGATTCTGGAGTATAAAGAAGAATGGCAATCCTATCACCCGATTGTAAGAGCGACACTTCTACATGGTGAATTTGTGAAGATCCACCCGTTTATTGACGGAAACGGAAGAACATCCAGACTGCTTTTGAACTTTGAATTAATGAAAAATGGATATCCGCCCATTATCATAAAGAAAGAAGACAAAGCCCTGTATTATAATGTGTTGGATCATGCCCATACCACCATGGATTATCAACCGTTTCTTGAGTTTGTTGCTAAGTTGGAGATTGAATCTGAACAGTTGTGGTTGTCATTGGTTGAATAGAAAAACTTTACTGTAATGATACAGTCTAATTTTCCACCAAGGCCCCAATATATTCTCACGACATCATTTTTGTCTGCTACAAATAGGGGAACCATTATTTTTATAAGTGATCTGCTAAAAGGTGGCGAAAATATGGATTTTAATGGAATCGTAAAAGCCTGTCATGAATTTTTAAATCATGCCCCTGAGAATTATATCAATAAGGACGATGCAATCAGAGCGGACCTCGTCGGTATGAAAATTTTCGATGACCCCCTTATAAAAGTGGCATCGGCTGAGGATCCAAAGTTTATTGAGCTTAGACAGCCTACAATCATTCACCCCAATGTCATGCTGCCGAAAGACTGGCTGGCTGATGCTGAAAGCGTCATATCCTTCTTTCTGCCTTTCACCGAAGAGATCAGGATCTCCAATACTCAGAGTTATTTCTATCCCTCGGATGAATGGCTCCATGGGAGGATAGAGGGCCAAATCGTGATTGGATTACTTGCGGATCACCTGATAGATCTATTGACTGAAAAGGGCTATCACGCAATATATCCCTCCGGTGACAACCGTTTTAAAATGCTGGAAAAATTTAAATCAAACTGGTCTGAAAGACATATCGCCTACATTAGCGGTCTTGGTACCTTCTCCCTGTCAAAAGGCTTGATCACCGAAAGGGGAGTTGCGGGAAGATTCGGAAGCATTGTTACGGACCTTTATATTGAGCCGACTTCCCGGCCATATTCCACTCCTTTTGAATATTGCACCATGTGTGGAATGTGCGCTCAAACCTGTCCAATAAATGCCATCGAGTGCAATAAAGGTGTAATATACGGCAAAGATCATCCCGCCTGCAGCGCCTATTTGGATAAGCTGAGACTTGATCCCCATGGCCCAAACCAGAGGATCCGCTACGGCTGCGGCAAATGCCAGGTAGGCGTCCCTTGTCAAGGCATGATTCCAAGAGGGGAGCTAACAACATTAGAATTAAACAACCATTAAAAATCACGATGTGATCGAAATAGAAGATATGCAGGTTTCTAATATGCCGGGGAATCCCGTGACTTGAGTCAAGGAGGTTCAAAGGGGGTGTCTGCTTATGAATATAACGAAAGTTTCAAATGATAAGAAAGCATATATTGACTTGCTTTTATTGGCTGACGAACAGGAAAGCATGATAGACAAGTACCTTGAACGTGGTGAAATGTTTGTTCTGAACGATAATGGAGTAAAAGCCGAATGCGTGGTTACTAAAGAGGCGGATGGTATTTATGAGCTTAAGAGCATTGCGGTTATGCCTGATTGTCAGCGAAAGGGTTATGGAAAAAAACTGATAGATTTTCTGATTTCACATTATACCGATTGTAATACAATGCTTGTTGGAACAGGCGACGTTCCTGCAGTAATCAGCTTTTATGAGAAATGCGGGTTTGCAGAATCGCATCGAATACATAACTTTTTCACGGACAATTATGATCATCCAATGTTTGAAGACGGCAAACAGCTTGTTGATATGATTTATTTGAAGTGGGAGCGTTTTAAATGTTAATGCAATTCCAACTTAAGTCCTCAACAGGATAATCGAAGGCAGTGCAGCGGTTCAGTGCTGCAGCAAAACCCCATACGTCCCAACAAAGCCATCTCTTGAGTCTTACTCGTTCAGAATCACCTCTGAAAAATAATAATTCGTCCCATCATAAACACTCACTCTGAGTTTCAAACTTCCCACAGGTGCTGTCATCTTGTGGGCAATTTTTTGCGCGATTTCTTCAAGGAACTGGTCCACGTGACCCTCATCAATGGCGGCTGCGTCCCAGGAAAAATCAATCGTGTAGTCGTTCTGACTCAACCGTTTGTTAAGATCGAGCTCAAGCAAACCAGGTGAAAAGAGATCCTCATAAACATTCACTCGGTAGGCGAGATGATCATAATCAGAGCCAAGTGCATTGCCGATGGTCGCATAAAGAAAATCCTTGCTCTGCCGTTCCGCGTATTTGTCAACACGAGTGGTTTCATTCAAAGTCGTTCTGAACTCCAAATCAGGATGCGCCTTGGAAATCAGCGTAAATTCAAACTCGCTGCGCTTATAGTCATAATCAGAACGAACTACGGAAAAGTCTTCAATATAACGGCATAACATCCTAATTTCCAACCTGAAAAAACAGGACAAAATAAAAACCACTTCAAGCGCTGAATTTCAACGTTTGAAGTGGTTTTTTCCCTTAAAAGTCCTAAACCAGTCACGCAAATAAATAGCTAAGTCGCTGTTTCACAGGCGAATGATCAGAGGCGTTAGGATTGGAACCAGGATACACATCAATGTTCCGGACAATATGGCATAGATAATGATGTTCTTGTTCGTGGACTGTTCAATAATGGGCAGACACAGGTCCATGGCTGAAATACCCGGAACCGCGACCGCCTCCACATACCCTATGTACCTGGCCACCACAGGGATCAGGATAATGCCGATGGTCTCACGGACCATATTGCTGAGGAAGGAGATGGCACTGAGCTCTTTTGAGTAGTCCGACAGCAGGACGGCGTTCAGGGAGTACCAGCCAAATCCTGCGCTGACCGCCATGGCATCCTTGAAGGAAATCCCAACGATGAGCCCTGAGAGGCCGCCAACCAGAAGGGTTCCAAGGGCGATCATGACAGGAATCACAAAGACCTTCCATCCCAGCACCCGTATATCCCTAAAAGGATTGTCGCCCCGTCCAAACTCATAGCCAATCGCTACCATGACCACACAAATTAAAATGTCAATCAGGCGTCCCTGATGCTCTATCAGGAATGCGGGCTCAAAAAAATACCCAATGGCGGTGCCTGCAGCGATGCTCGTCAGGATCATTCTAATCATGACTTATTTTCGCCCCTTTTTCTTCAATTTGGCAGTAGCGGTTCAGCCCTATAAGCTTTCGTCCTGCATAGGCAAAGGCGACACTACCCACGAGTCCGCTCATGCCAATCAGGACGCCTGAAAAACCAATGTGCCTGAGGTTTTGTATGACCTCTTGATTGGAGCCAATCCCAACGCCGAGAATGAAGATCAAAAGCGCCAGAGATATAGTCAGCAGCCACTTGAAGAAGAACACTTCCCGCGCATCCTGCCGGCTGCTGAGAAGCTTTCTCTTAAATCCAATATAGATACCGAGGGCCATGAAGGCCCAGTAGAGGAGTATTTTGAACAACATGCTGCAGCGCTCCTTGTCAGTAAATAAGTTTAGTTTATAAAGCTGTGCGTTATAAAACCTTCAACCATTCTTATTATAACGCAAATGCGGCCAGGAAAGGCTTTGAATTTGAGCAGGGCTCAGTATGCAAAATGGTGGTTTGAATGGTGATAGTCTGATATAATTGTGCAGAAAAATATAAAATTTTCGTAATATATTGATTGGCTTAAGCTGTCGTTTCAATTCAGGGATAGTTTTATATATGCAAAACTCAACGAAGGGATGTACAAAACATGAGTTTCAATTTGAAAGCCTATTTACCGCCAGATTTCACTGAAGCACGTTTTACGGAAGCGCCAGATGCAAGGTGCGTTGAAGTTATAAAAGATGGCGTTGCGCCTATGGATTTTCACGCAATGAGTATTTTTCCGGAGTACTTCAAAATTGAAGGCGAGTGGCACCTTGCCAAAGAGAGCCGGATGGATTGTGTCCCTGTTGTGACAGGCATGCAGATCCTGATTAAAGAGTTCAGACATCTCAAAATAGGGGATTGTGTCCTCACAGGAAGAATGGAAGATGGCAGTGAAGGCATCTTCGTACATCACGATGGGTTTGATAAGGCAGAAAAAACACAGGAAGTGTTTGCTTTTAGATCAAGTCGCTCCCGCGAAACTTCTTTTTCAAAAGATTATGATGAACTTTATGAGCTTTTGAAATATGAAAAGGCACATGGTAAAATCGTTTGGGTTTTGGGACCTGCTTTTACATTTGATCACGACGCGCGAAATGCCTTATCAACGCTTATAGAAAATGGGTATGTCCATGCAATACTGGCAGGAAATGCGCTGGCGACCCACGACCTGGAAGCGGCCTATTTGAGAACGGCGCTGGGACAAGACATCTATACACAGGAAAGTCGTCCGAATGGGCATTACAATCACCTGGCAACGATCAATCGTGTGAAGCATCATGGCAGTATTGAAGCTTTTATTGAGAAAGAAAAAATAGATAACGGCATCATGTACAGCTGTGTGAAGCATCAGGTGCCGTATGTCCTTGCAGGCTCTATACGTGATGACGGACCGCTGCCATGGGTCTATAGTGATGTCTATGAAGCTCAAGATGCCATGAGGCGTGAAATAAAAGATGCGACTACGGTCATTTGCATGGCGACAATGCTGCATTCGATTGCAACTGGGAATATGACGCCATCCTATCGTGTGCTTAAAGATGGTACGGTGCGGGAAGTCTATTTCTATTGTGTGGATATTTCAGAGTTCGCAGTTAACAAGCTGAGCGATCGCGGCAGCCTGTCGGCACGTGGGATTGTAACGAATGTCCAGGACTTTGTATGCAATATTTGCAAGGGTCTTGGGTATAGTATTACAAAATGTGGTTGCTTGAATACGAGGAGTGTGAATCATGCAAATTGCACTGACCAAGAAACTTGCTGATGCTTTGGAACTGAAGCTGCCGCCATGTGATGAAACCATTGATCCGCTTTTTACATGGACAGCAAATTGGACCAAGGTTTGGGACAATCGCAGGACAGAAGATCTGCTTGTTTTAGTAAACAACGCTACACGTTTTACTGTTGCTATTTATCAGGTCAAGAAGAAAGACCTGAAGAATGTTGCGGAACTGATGAAGGCAGCTATAATAAACACGTTTCGAGGGATGAATATTAATCCAGAGATTATAGAGGACTATATGCGTTTGGCAGGTGAAGTGACGTTTGTGCAGAACAAAAGCAGACAAACAGCATCGTGGGTTACAAGAGCAGGGCTAGAAAGCGCTTTCCGCATTGGTGAAGAGTATAATGGCATTGCAAAAATGTACAATGATACGGTGGGTATTCCATCGAATTATTATCTCGTGAATTATACAGGCAGCACCAAAGAGGGTTTCTACCCTTACAGGGCAATGATTGAGAAACTTAGTGAACTGACAGGAAAACAGGCTTATAAATACAGCGCTTTTGAATTGCTGGTCACACTGGATTTGGAAGTTTACAAAGCAGAGCGTAAACTTATAGTGCCTGCTGATCTTGAACTGTCGCAACTGCATAAGGTTTTGCAGTCTGCTTTTAGATGGAAGAATTACCATCTTTATGATTTTACGATTTTAGATGAACAAACGGGAAATCTGATCTCCAGGATGGTGCCTTTTGAGGAAGGTCTGGCATATGATCAGAACGCAATTTTAATGGCTGGTCATACCTTATCAGAGTTCTTCCCTTACCATAAGAAAATACTCTATACTTATGACATGGGTGATAATTGGGAGCACGAAATTCAATTGATCAGAGTGATCGAGGACTATGACCAGGAATCGCCTTATCTGCTGGAAGCGAATGGACAAACACCGCCGGAAGATGTGGGCGGCGTCGGCGGATTTGTAAGTTTCCGTGAGATCATGTTGAATCCCAAACACCCCGAATATGAAGAAGTTAGAGCCTGGGCGAATTTTTGGACACCGGAGCTTAGCGGGTGGCAAAGCCATCCAAGAGTGATCCATTTATAAGCTTCTTGACAGTAACGCCCCAACCGAGATCAATTAAATGGATCCCAATCCGAGAGGTGAAGCCTATGACCCGCAGTGACCTCATCAGCTTCTGTCTGACATTCCCCGCAGCCTATGAGGATTATCCCTTTGACGACATAACGGATGACCATGCCTGGACGGTGATGCGGCATAGAGGGAACAAGAAATCCTTCGCCCTGATCTATGAACGTCATGGCAAACTGTGTGTGAACCTGAAATGTGAGCCTATGGAAGCAGATTTCCTCCGGAAGGTTTTCGCGGATGTGACACCGGCCTATCATATGAATAAAACCCACTGGAATACCGTGACTCTTGGCGGAGATGTGCCTGAGGAAGACATCATGCGCATGGTTGAGAGGAGCTATGACTTGATCAAGCCAAGATTGAGGAAAAAAATTCGAGATTTGACTTAAACTGAAGTCACGAGGCTATTGTATGCATTGGAGACTTGATCAAAGGCTTCTTGCTGATCAGTCTAAAGAAATAAATAAAGCCCGCTGTCATTCAACCTGACAGCGGGCTTTATGCGAAATGAGAGTTTTAAATTTGACTTAGAATCAAGACTCGAGCAATCAGATGATCCTATTCTAACAACAACGCCAACGCATTCTCAACAATTTCTCTTCGTCTCGCCAATTCTTTTTCCGGGCTTAGGGAAGGGTCACCGGTTGGGTACGGGATGGCCTGAGCCCCATAGATCCTGACTGCACCTACCGTTTTTGAAATGGGGGTCACTGTACACACGTGGACAACGGGGATGCCCGCTTTTTCCAGTTCTTTAACTATCGTTGCGCCGCAACGGGTGCAGGTACCTCATGTCGACGTCATCAATGCGCCTTCAACACCGGCTTCCAACAATTGGTCCGCCATTTCCTTCCCCATCCTGACGGCATCTGCGACAGAGGTTGAGTTCCCGGTGGTCGCCAGCAAATAAGGGTACAGCGAGCCAATTTTGCCTTCTTTTTCAAACTGCCTAAGGACGTCTAGCGGGACAACCCGGTTTGGATCTTTATTTGCATAAACAGGATCATACCCGGCGTGGACAGATTGAAAGACGCCTTCCTCGAGTTTAGTTAAACTCTCAATGGAATATTTCCCCCATTTCTTAGCCGTTGCAGCGGGGATGCGATCCGGATTGCCGAAAGGTACAATGCCGCCTGTGGTCAGGAGGGCTATTTTGGCCGATGAAAGATT
>Ga0302241_1001250_pt1 | contig 19175 bp, 14 predicted proteins | sample AAG_UR_Arg_MG_FD_193532 | JGI IMG/M metagenome (GOLD analysis project Ga0302241, IMG submission 193532) | Enriched activated sludge microbial communities from anaerobic digester in WTTP, New Holstein, Wisconsin, United States - AAG_UR_Arg | ecosystem: Engineered > Bioreactor > Anaerobic >... | reverse complement strand
TATGGCAGTGCATCTAACATCTTCTTTGCACTGGAAAATCTGTCTGAAGGATTATTCTCCAGTGCTTTCATAATAACATTTTCTACAGTAGATGATACAGAGAGAGCCATTTTCCTTAAAGGTTCAAATCTGAAAGGTAATGGTTCTATACCTGTAAGTAAATGATGCATTGTAGCACCAAGAGCATATAAATCTGAACGAACCTCAGGGTCACCTCTTATCTGTTCCTCCGGTATATAAGCACTTATACCTCCGGATTTTTGAGTAAGGCGGCTTCTATGATAAATCAATCTGGATATAGCGTAATGTATTAATACAGGTTGAGCATCTTTTTGAATAATGATATTTTCAGGCTTTATATCACAATATATAACAGGAGGTCTATGATTATGGAGATAATCCAGAACTTCCAGAACTTGCCTTGACCAGGCTACTACTTTCTCCTCCGGAAAACCTGGCTTCCCCTCTTTTTTTAATCTACCCAGGAGATCTTCTCCGTCTATAAAATTCATAACCACATAATATCTGCCTCTATTTATAAAATAATCAAGAACTTTTACCAGATTGGAGTGATTTAATTTTGCAATAAGTCTGACTTCCTGCTCAAATTTTTCTCTGGCTTTAACTAATTCTTCTGGTGTTCCATAAGGAGGGAGTATTTCTTTAATTGCAGAAAAACTATCCAATTTTTTATCCAGACATTTATAAACCCCTCCTCTCAAGCTTTTTTTTATAAGGTTAACTATAACATAACGATTTTCCAGTACCGTCCCTGAAGGCAAAATCACGCTGGAATATGAGCTTCCCTCTAATATATTACCACAACCACTGCAGAACTTAGATGTATCTCTATTTTCTCTTCCACAACTATGACAGAATCGTGTCATAAATCTACACCACATATTTTTTATCTAAAAAATTTAAATAAATATGAAGTCAATACACTTTACAATGAACTATTTATATCTTTTATAAATTATTATTAGCTTTCAGCCCTCAGCTTATAGCTTTTTTCCTTATGCTGATAGTTGATTGTTGATAGTTTAACATAAAAGGTTCATTTTTACTGAAAATAATAATTTAACAATAATGAAAATTCCTATGCATATTAATTATATATTATTATACCCAAATCCTTCTTTAAATTTCTAGTAAAAGTTTCAGAAAAATTTATTTTTTAATTTTGAGATATATTTGTTACCATATGTTTCTATTACAATAAAAATATTATAACAGCAAAAAAGTAAATCTCAAAGCAAAAGATTGATGGTCTGGTATTCTATAAAAATATAAATAGAATTCTTTATATTTAGAATTTATTACTGAAGTAAATTATTTTTTTGATATAATAAAGAGGTAAAATAATCCTGACAAAATGACATATCCCTAAAAAAGATTGAACCCCCTCGGGGTTTAGAGATCTGTCAAGAAACGCTATGCAAAAATTTTGACCTTAATTTTGATCTGAAAATTTAACATCCTTTAAAATCATTTACACTCATTCAAATGACCATTAAACTTGCAATACACAAAAACTTTGATCTTAAAACTCACAATACGCAAATGCAAAATCCTTACATACCCCTCAGAGGTTCAATATCATTTTACAATATATTTCATTAAAAGGCAATAGAAAAAAAAATTATTATTATATTGCTTTACTCTCTATCAATTAATTTCTTTAAAACTAATCCTTCCTTCTATTTTTGCGTGATCATCTGTAAGAGGTGAATGGTTTTTCATATAGGTACAGAGTGAATCTACCAGAAGAGTCCCGTATTCTATATTTTTTCCTTCCATAAATGTCTTATAGCCATCACCGCCACCAGCAATAAAATTATCTACAGTAACACGATAAACTTTATCCATATCCAGGTATGTACTTTTTATTTTTATATTAGAGAGCTTTTGTCCTTCAGGTTTTTCAGGATCTACATACATAGACACACCAGATATCTGCATAATATTATCCCTTTTTGAAACACTTTGCTCAAGTATCTCTTTAATCTGTCTTCCCGTAAGTTCCATAGTTGTAAGTCTGCTTTCAAAAGGTAGAACTTTGTAAAGATCTCCAAAGGTAATATTACCGGCTTTTATATCTTCCCTTATACCACTGGAATTCAACATTGCCACATCGCTTCCTGAATGTTCTCTCATAGCATCTGTAATAACATTTCCAAGAATACTTTCTGATACACGACTATTTTTTAATTCAAGATCTGTTTCTCCCACAACTTCAACTTCCTTATCTTTTGCTGCTTTCAGTGCAGGAGCTATTATTCCTTCTACTTCTGGATCTGCTTTTATCTCACTAGTATTTACAGGTATAAGTTCATTTTTAGAGACAACTAACTTTTTAGTTACAGGATCTATCTTCAATTCAAGGTTTCCCACAAATTCACCTTTACTGCCTCCCTGAACTATTTCAGTTCTATTAATTTTCTTTGGTTCTTTAGAAGCTTTATGAGGATGACCGTTCACTATTACATCTATTCCATTAACGGACTTTGCCAGTCTTTCAACCTCTTTATCAGTATCATGGGCAAGGACTAATACTATATCTATTCCTTTTTCTCTGAGTTCTGACACATATTTATTTGCAATTTCTACAGGATCACGAATTTTCAATCCCTGAAGATTCTCAGATTTAGCACTTTCAGTAATCTTCGTCAGAGTAAGTCCTAATATACCTACTTTTACTCCATTTATTTCTTTTATACTATAGGGCTTTATTTCATCAAGTGTTCCGGGTTTATCAGATTCAATATTTGCTCCCAGTACAGCAAAATCTGCTTTTTTCACCATATCCTTCAAATCTTTCTGAGTCCAGTCAAATTCGTGATTTCCTACTACTGCAGCATCATATCCGGCCTTATTCATAGCCTTTACCATGGTTTCTCCCTTTGTAACTGCAGATTCCAGAGAACCCTGTGCCCAGTCTCCACCGTCTACTACGAGAGCATTTCCGTCTGCTTTATTTTTCAAATCCTTTATAACTGTTACCACATGAGAAATTCCCCCCACCTTATCTCCTGACTTTTTCTCCACAGGTCTTATAGCACCATGGAGATCATTAGTATATATTATGTTTATAGTCTTAAGGGCCTCCCCAAGAGGAGATGGTAGTACACCTGCAGTAGCAGAAGCAGAAAGAGCCATATCGGAAGTTTGGATATTCTCAAAAAGATTAGTAGAATAACCTTTTATAGGAATACTATTTTGGTTTTGAAAAATTTCACTTTTATGAGCTTCATAAGGGGTCATTTTATTATCATTCAAATTTATCCTGGCAAAATTTCCCCTATCTCCTCTAAAAAAATTATTCATCATAAGGAGAAGTCTGTTCCAAATTTTACAGGTCAACGGAACTTTCCCAGAATTTTCCGGAAGCTTATCTTTAGATTTCATTTTACTGATATTGACCTGATCCGATATTAAATACCTGCTATTTATATCACCATAAAATTGATTATTACCTATCATTCTTATTCCCCCTATATATAATTATTGTTAAATTATTAGCTTCAGTAAAAAAACCCTTTATGTTTAAAGCTATCAGCAATCAGCTTAAGAAAAAAGCTGAAAGCTAATAATAATTAAAGGCAAAATAAATAGAAAACCACTAAAGCATGCTAGAAGCAAAAAATCAAATATATACTTCTACAAGGCAAATAAACCTACCTGGCTTTTTTAGCCATGATCAGCACAAATTCCTTGTTTTTCCTGGCTTCTTCATTATTAGGATCAATCTTCATTACCTTATCAAAGCATTTAATAGCATCTCCAAACCTGCCCATATTAGCCAGAACCATACCTCTCTCATTCCATATAATAGTATTCATTGGATCAAGCTTTAAGGCTTTATTAAAACAATTTATAGCTTCTTTATTTTTACCTTGACTGGCAAAATTTATAGCATCTTTATGCCAGTCTACCGCTGTTTTCTGTGGGCCTTTCTGACATGATGAAAAAAAAAGAAGACAGGAAACCAGTAAAGATATAAAAAATAAATCTGTTTTTCTAAACCTCATAATATGCTCTCTCCTTTCAGAATTATTATATCATTTTCAAAGGAAAAAAACCAGGTCATATAATTTGTGATGCGTAATAGTTAATGGACATTAAGTTTTACGCATTAAGTCAACTATAAGCAGGTAAATATATCAAAGACACATCATTCACATTGTTTCCCGTAGGGCCTGTTATGAAGAGTTCATCATATTTTCTTAAAAAATTATAAGAATCATAGTTCTCAATAGATCTTTCCAGTTCCTGTCTATCCTGACACTTTTCCAGTAAATACCTGTTAGAAAATCCCCCGCTTGCATCAGTGGGGCCGTCTGTGCCGTCAGTAGAAGCAAACATAGCAAATATATCAGGATACAAAGGAAGAATATCACGGGTAAAAAGAAGTGTCAGGTGTTGATTTCTACCTCCCAGACCGGTTTTATCCTCAGTTATATTCAGTGTAATTTCACCTCCCAGAATAAGAAGTTTCGGAGAGGAAGAAGTGTATAATTTAATAAGTTCAGGAAGACCTTTTATTAATTCTTCTGCTGTGGAAGTTGTGAGAGGAGTTTTCAAATATATAGAATTAAAAGTCTCTTTTTTTGCCTCATCTGAAATTATTTTGCAAAAAATCTCATTATCAGAAAGAACAAAATTAAAACTATCTTTAAATACAGAATCTTCAGGAGATGGAGTGTCTTCAATCTGACCATTTTTCCCCTTTAGAATTAAATCCTTTACAGCTTCAGGAGTCTTCATAGTAAGATTATATTTTTCAATAATCTTCCGGCAATCCTCAAAGGTGGAAGGATCTCTCACTGTTGGCCCTGAAGCTATACTGGAAAGATCTGAGCCTATAACATCTGAAAGAATAAGAGATATAAAAGGAGCAGGATGGGCTAAACAGGCAAGGCCACCTCCTTTGACAGAGGAAAGATGTTTTCTGATTATATTTATTTCATTAATACAGGCTCCTGAAGAAATGAGTAAATCAGTAATTTTCTGGAAATCCAAAAGAGTAATGCCCTTCCGTGGCATTTCCAATAAAGATGACCCGCCGCCGGAGATGAGAAAAATAACAAGATCATTTTTAGTGGCCTTGGCGAGATATTGTATAATATTTTGCGTTGCTTTAAGAGAATTTTCATCAGGAAGAGGGTGAGATGCCTCAAAGATTTGAATTTTAGACAGAGGAACACTGTGGCCATATTTAGTTATAACCGCCCCTTCAATAAGATGGGCCGGTATAGAATCTTCAATACCCTGTGCCATAGTACAGGAAGCTTTGCCAAAACCTGCAACAAAAATCTTTTCAAAATGAAAGGATCTATTTTTAATATGTAAGCGATTTTCCTTAAAAAGAACATTATCTCTTACTATCTGCCGGGGAGAAGTTTTTTTCAGAGCTGAATTATAAATCTTAATCAGTTTTTTCTTTATATCCATCTCTATTTACGGCCTGTCAGAAAAGCCCTTGTAACTACCTCGAAAACCCAGTAACGTTTTGGTTGAGTAACCATGTGATAAATGGTACCGGCAATATCTTCAGGTTGTATCATAGCTTCTCTTGCTGCTTCATCCGGGTGAGAACCAATATTTTCATGAAATTCTGTACTGGTAGAACCGGGACAGAGAACAGATACTCTTATATCATATGGCTTTACTTCCAGGGCAACTGATTCTGTAAATCCCATAAGGGCAAATTTAGATGCACAATAACCGGACATATTCGCTATACCATTTCTCCCGGCACCTGATGAAATATTGATTATATAGCCGTCTTTTCTTTTCTTCATATTGGGAAGAACATATTTCGTTATCAAAAAGACACCCCTTATATTTGTATTCATCATGGTGTCAAACTGCTCTGCTGACATTTCTTCCACAGGGGTTCTGTATCCAAGTCCTGCATTATTTATGAGAATATCTATCTTCCCTGAAGTTTCTATTACACTCTCTATGAGTGCTTTTACCTCATCCTCTTTACTTATATCACAGGAAAACACTTCTAACTTTAGCCCATCTTTTTGAAATTCTTCTTTTACTTTATCGAGTTTGCTTTTATCTCTGGAAATGGCTATTACAGTGGCACCTTCGGAAGAGAAGAGACGGGCTGTAGATTTACCGATACCTGAGGATGCGCCGGTGATTATAACTACTTTTCCTTTGATATTATTTTCCATGTAATCTTCTCCTTCTTTATTTCTAAAATTTCGACATTACATCTACCGATTAAGCTTAATATCCTTTTCCGTTTTTCAGGAGGTGCATTATTTACTTCTTTAATTACCGATGCTGAAATGAAAATATTAACAAGTCCTTCGGAAACGACTTCATCGAAAAATTCAACAGTAGCTTTCTTCTTATCAGGTGCATCTTCGACAAAATAAAAATTCCTTACTGAAGTTTCCACATATAAATCCAGTTTTTCATAAATTATATCTCCTCTTTATGATTATACACCAACATAAAGTGTAGTTCAACCCTGAGAAAAAGCGATAAATTCCCTCTACCTATTTCCTGTAAATCATATTATAATAAAGACAAAGATATTAAAGGAGATACATATGAAGAAATTGAAGTTATATCTGGAAACTTCCATATGGAGTCATTACTATGCAGATGATAATGAAGAACAGATGGAAAATACAAAGTTATTATTTGATAGGATTAAGGAACAAAGATATGATATATTTATTTCTCTATCTGTTATTAAAGAAATCAATAGAACTGAACATGATAAGCGTATAAAACTACAAGAATTAATGGAAACTTATAACCCGACAACACTGGAGGCTTTTTCTGAAGTTTATAAATTAGCTAACAAATATATCGAAAGTAGTATTTTGCCTTCTAATTCTTATGAAGATGCATTTCATGCTGCAATTGCAAGTGTATATAATCTCGACATCCTGGTTAGTTGGAACTGTAAACATCTGTCAAACGAAATTAGCAGAAATAAAATTAACATGTTTAATATCAGCAATGGATATAAACCAATATTGATATTCACTCCCATGGAGGTGATAAGTTATGAAGGAAAGTAAGGTCATGAAGGAGTTACGAAAGATAAAAAGAGAAATAAGCAAAGAGTTATATGGTAAGTCCTGGGAAGAGATCGATAAAATTTTCAAGGAAGATAAGAGAAAATGGGACGAAGAAATGCAGAAATTGAGGGAGAATAAGGCAAGACAGGGATTACCTGCAACCCCGTCTACAGAAGAACGGATATTGAATTAAGAAAATAATAAGGATTTTGAAGATATATCAACTTCAGAGGATCGTTATCACTTGCAAATTATAAAATCTATTGACATTTCAAAATTTTTCGGTTATCATATTCCTTCTTATGTACTGCTATTAATAAGCTGCATCTGATCAATAAGCTAAAGAGATGTTTCAAAATAAACGAAATATTAAACTCGAGGGGATTTTGTCAAATGAATCCGGTTATTTCCAGAATGAGAAACATAGGTATAAGTGCTCATATAGATTCAGGGAAAACAACCCTTACGGAGCGTATACTTTTTTACTGTAATAAAATTCATGCTATCCACGAAGTAAAGGGTAAAGACGGAGTGGGATCTACTATGGACTTCATGGATCTGGAAAAGGAAAGAGGCATTACAATTACTTCTGCCTCTACCAGGGTAGAGTGGAAGGATACTTCGATAAATATAATAGATACACCGGGCCATATAGATTTTACAATAGAGGTAGAAAATGCCCTTCGGGTACTCGATGGGGCAATACTTGTACTCTGTGCAGTGGGAGGAGTACAGTCCCAGTCCATTACGGTAGACAGACAACTTAAACGATATAATGTTCCCACCATTGCCTTTATCAATAAATGCGACAGAGACGGTGCAAATCCAATTAAAGTAAAGGATCAGATCAAAGAAAAACTGAGGCGTAACCCTCTACTTATGCAATTACCCATAGGACTGGAAAGTAAGTTTGAAGGGGTTATAGATCTGGTAAAGATGAAAGTCCTTTATTTCGAAGGCTATAGCGGGGAAATCATAAGGGAAGAAGCTATTCCTTCATCCATGGTGGAAGAAGTAAATAAATACAGGGAAAAACTGATTGACGGAGCAAGTATATTTTCAGAAGAACTGACAGAAGCCTTCTTTGAAGGCACTGTTACAGAAGAAATGATTTATGCTGCAGTAAGACGGGGAACCTTACTCTTACAGCTTACACCCGTTTTCATAGGCACTTCTCTTAAAAACAAAGCCATTCAACCACTTATGGATGGAATTATACACTATCTTCCCGATCCGGGAGAAGTGGAAAATACTGCTATAGATCTGGATAAAAATGAAGAGGAAATAAAACTCGTCTGTGATCCGAAACTGCCTGCTGTGGCAATTGCCTTTAAACTAGAAAAACAAGTTTACGGACAGTTAACCTATATACGCATCTATCAGGGTACCATTAAAAAAGGTCAGGATCTCTATAACAGCAGGACAAAAAACAGATTCAAAGTGGGCCGCCTTATTCGTATGCATGCCCATAATATGGAAGATATAAATTATGCTGTCTGTGGTGATATTGTAGCCCTTTACGGAATTGACTGTTCTCTCGGCGACACCGTTACCCATGGTGATGTAAACTATTCGTTGTTCTCACCTTATATACCGGAACCTATTATATCTCTTGCTATTAAAGCAAAAGATAAAAAATCTTTTGATAGTATTTCCAGGGCTTTAGAGAGATTTACAAAAGAAGATCCTACATTTAAAGCATTTATCGATACAGAAACAGGACAGACCATTATCCGTGGTATGGGTGAACTCCATTTAGATGTCTATATAGAAAGAATGAAAAGAGAATATAATGCGGAATTTGAAACAGGGCTGCCGGAGGTTTCTTACAGAGAAACCATTACAAAGGCAATACCCTTTGATTATACCCATAAAAAACAGACAGGAGGCCGTGGCCAATATGCCCGGGTGTCAGGCATAATAGAGCCTTCTGAAAATGGTGAATGCACCTTTATTGATAACATAAAAGGAGGAGTAATTCCCCAGGTTTACATACCATCCTGTGAAAGTGGTTTTAAGGATTGTCTTTATAAAGGTTCTCTCATTGAAGCACCCATTGTGGGAGTAAGCATGAAAGTAGATGACGGGAAACATCATCCCGTAGATTCTTCACGTCTTGCTTTCGAGCTTGCCACCATAGGAGCTTTCAGGGAAGCCTATAAAAAAGCAAAACCAATAATCCTGGAACCTGTTATGAATCTCACTGTAGAATCACCTTCCGAATTTCGTGGTACTGTTCTGGCCAGCATAAATCAGAGACGGGGAACTATTATAAATACACATGTAGATAATGGATTTACCAGAATAGAATCGGTTGTTCCCCTGGGAGAAATCTTCGGTTACGCCACTGCCCTTCGCTCTCTCACACAGGGGAAAGCAGAGTTTACCCTGGAATTTTTAAAATATGAAAAAGTTCCTGCCAGTATAGAAGAGGAAATAAAAAGCGTGAAGCGTGAAACGTAAAACGTGAAAGGTAAGATTATAGTTAGTTTCATAACAATCCATAATTAAGAACCTCGTAATGCGTAATGCGTAAAGCGTGATGCGTGAGATTAACCCATTACGCATCATGCATCACGAATTATTTAAATTCTAATAAGTTATGAAATATACTATAATTTATCATAAATATATAGTAACCATATAATAATCTTTTCACTTTTCACTTCTACACATTAAACAATATATGTACGATATCCCCATCTTTTACAATATAATTCTTGCCTTCCAGACGGAGCTTTCCCTGAGATTTTGCAGTATTTAATGAACCGAGTTTTAAAAGCAGATCGGCTTCCACCACTTCGGCTCTGATAAAGCCTCTGGCAAGATCGCTGTGGATGGCGCCGGCAGCACTTACGGCAGTATCTCCCCGGTGAATATTCCATGCTCTGACTTCATCTTCGCCGACTGTAAAAAATGTTATAAGTCCCAGAAGCTGATATACTTTCCTGATAAGTTTATTTTTTGCAGGTTCCTTCAGGCCGAAGACCTTTAAAAATTCCCCTATCTCTTCTCCGTCTATATCCATAATATCTGCTTCTGTGAGGGCATCCATAAGAAGGAATGGGGAACTATCTCCCACAGAGGCCATATATTGCCTTACTTCATCTTCAATGGCCTGCCTTTTGTTCATATAATCTTCACTCGATATATTTATTACATAAATGGAAAGTCTCAGGGTGAAGAAATTATAATTATTTTTTAAAAGTTTTTTTGAATTATCATCTAAATCCATAAGAGAGGGAAATTTTTCTTCTTCAAGATAAGTTTTGATGCCATTTAAAAGTTTTATCTCAGATTCTCTTTCAGGTTTCATCTTTGGAAATTTTTTTAATTCAATTTCGATTTTTTCCAATCTTTTTGTTATTACATCCAGATCATTTATAATAAGTTCAAATCTGAGAGTGGCAAGTTCTTTTAAAATCTCTTCTGTGTTATAACATCGATAGCCACCGATGCAGAGGATCTGAACATCCAGATTTTTCGTCTTATCAAAAAATTTTAATTTCTCTTCCTTTATTCTGGTATTAAGAGGAGGAAGATCCTCTATCTGTATGGTTGCAGGAGTTATTTTCTCCGGAGAATATAACTTTTCCAGTTCATAGAGCCTCTCATCGGGAACCTTCGCTATAGCTATATCGCTGCCTTTCCCCGTTATCCTGGATTTACCGGTAAAAGCTCCTGTAAGAGTGGTTTTACCAGAAGAGGCCAACCCTATAATTCCGGCTTTCATTTTTTATTTCCTTCCTTTACGTTCTATGATAAAATTCGACATTGAATCGCCATTATACTACTCCGGGAATTTTTATGCAAGGGTTTTTTGAAGGAATTAAAGGAATCTGTCGAAAATATTTATTAGGAATATTAAGGATAAAATTATCATAAACCGACTATTCATACCAGAAAGATTATATATGGAGGTGTCTTTATGTCTGAAACAAAAGGTGGGAAACCTGAAGATTTAAAACTTCCAAGTGTGGAAATACTTCTTACAAACTTTATAGGAATAATGGCCAACAAGGCCTATGATAATCTCGGTCTCATTCCCGGTGAAGGGAGTAAAATAGATTTATCCCAGGCAAAACTGGCTATAGATGTTATGACTGCTCTTTTTGAACTGGGAAATCCAACAATGGACGAGAAAAGCAGAAATGAGTTGAGAGGTCTTATGACAAATATCAGGATGGCTTATGTTCAGAAGGCCGGAAGCTATGTGCCGGGGAAATAAGAAAAGGAGGCAATTTGAAAGAAATAATAATAGGAACAAGAGGGAGTAAACTTGCTCTCTGTCAGGCAGAAGAAATTAAAGAAAAACTTGAAAAGAATGGGAATAAGTGCTCTCTTAAAATAATAAAAACAAAAGGCGATAAAATACTGGATATAGCTCTTTCTAAAATAGGTGATAAAGGACTTTTTGTTAAGGAAATAGAAGAAGCCCTTATAGAAAAATCCATAGATATAGCTGTTCACAGTTTAAAAGACCTGCCTTCGATTTTGCCGGAAAAATTATGTATAGGCGCCATTTCTGAAAGGCAGGATTACAGAGATGTAATAGTTTCAAAAGAGGGGAAAAAACTCCTCTCTCTTCCACATTCATCCCTTATAGGAACAGGTAGCCTCAGAAGAAAAGCCCTGATTTTTAAATTAAGGCAGGATTTCATATTTAAAGAAATAAGGGGAAATCTGGATACAAGACTCAGGAAATTAGAGGAAGGAGAAGTGGATGCTTTAATTTTAGCTGCTGCAGGTTTATTAAGAATAGGTTTAGGTGATAAAATCACGGAATATTTTTCCACAGATATAATGCTTCCCGCTGTAGGTCAGGGATCCCTTGCAGTGGAAACAAGAAAAGATTCAGGGGAAATACTTCATATACTGAAGAAAATTGATGATCCTGAAAGCCACATATCAGCAATTGCCGAAAGGAGTTTCCTTATAGAACTTCAGGGAGGATGCCAGATCCCCATAGGAGCATTGGCAGAAGTATCAGGAAAAAAGCTAACTCTGGAGGGGTTAATTGCCAGTCTGGATGGCAAAAGGATAATCAGGGGAAAAATAGAGGGAGGTAAAAACAGAGCAGAAGAACTGGGAAAAGAACTTGCGGAAAAACTTATTAAAGATGGAGGAGAAGATATTTTAAAAGAAGTCAGAAAGTAATTTTAAGCAAAAGCTGACTGCTGATAGCTAATGTATTACCCCATGTTTGTTAAACTGCAAAATAAAAAATGTATTGTCCTGGGAGGAGGACAGGTGGCAGAAAGAAAGATATGTCTTCTCCTGGAAGCGGGAGGACAGGTTGTTTTAATTTCACCTGAAATAACGGAAAAATTAAAATCTCTTGTTATAAATAATAAAATAGAATATTTAAACAGGAAATATAAAAAAGGTGATCTTAAGGGAGCATATATCGTAATTGCCGCTACAGACTCTCCTATGGTAAATAAAAAAATCTATGAGGAAAGCAGTAAGTCAGGTATTATGATAAATATAGTGGATGCACCGGAACTCTGTGATTTTATATTACCATCTTTCATAAAACGGGGGCCTCTTATGATAACGGTAACGACTGATGGAGAAAGCCCCGCCCTGGCAAAGAAAATAAGAAAAGATATAGAAAAAATTTACGGTGAAGAATATGGCGCATTTACAACTCTCCTTGGAAGCCTTAGAGAGAGGATACAGGAAGAAATACCGGAAGAAAAAAGCAGAAAAAAATTCTGGGAAATACTTCTTGAAAGCAATATACCTCAATTACTGAAAGAAAGAAAAAAGGAAGATGTAGAAGAAATAATAGAGAAAGCCTCTTACTCTATAAAAGAAATGTCTATATAATTCCCTATGAAAGCTGACCATTGACTGATGAATGCTATTTAAACTTAAAAATCTTTTTAAGCCACAGGGAACGCTGAAATATAGACATAAAAGATATATAGTAAAATCCCAGAAGATAGATTAAAAGGAAAGGTGCAACCCCATATAACTTCAAATAGATTGCTATAGCCAGATTAACAGTAAAATATAAACCAAATACAAATTCGATTATATATACTAAAGTCTTATTACCGGCATATTTTTTATTAGTCCATGTATTATCTTCAGAATTTTCTATTTGATATTTAGGTGTTCGTGTAAATTCGGTTTTATAATTTAAAAGAGCCTCAAGAACTGCTTTTGCATTATTTATGGAAATCCCTACACCAAGAGCCATAATAAAAGGAATATATATAATATGTTTTAGCCAGTTGCCATAAGCTTCATGCTGAGAACACATATAAAAAAGCAGTACAGATAAAGAAGCTGCTGTAAATATGGGAATATCCACACTGATAATTCTGATCCACAATTTATCCATATCTGTAATAGAGTACTGTAATAGAAGAGCGGGAAACATAACTACAGATAAAATGGCCATTAAAAGATAAGCAAAATTATTTGTCATATGTATGAGTGCTTCAAGTTTTACCTTCAATGGCATCTTTGTCTTACTAATCCTGGGAAGAAGCTTTTTAGCAGTCTGAATAGAACCTTTTGTCCATCTGTGCTGTTGTGACTTAAAAGAATTCATTTCTACAGGAATTTCTGCAGGGGCAATTACATCCTTCAGGAATATAAACTCCCACCCTATCATCTGAGCTCTGTAACTGAGGTCTAAATCTTCTGTAAGAGTATCATGCTGCCACCCACCGGAGGAAATAATACAGTCTTTCCTCCATACACCGGCAGTGCCATTAAAATTAAAATATCTCCCTGAACGAAAACGGGCTGTTTGCTCCATCATAAGATGGCCATCTAAAAAAATAGATTGTACTTTTGTAAGAAATGAGTAATCTCTATTTATATGTCCCCATCTGACCTGTACCATACCTATTTTTTTATCTGTAAAGAAATGAATGGTTTTTTTAAGCATATCAGGTTGAGGAACAAAATCTGCATCAAAAATTACTATAAACTCGCCTTTTGAAAGCTTTAAGCCATTTTCAAGGGCTCCTGCTTTATAACCTTCTCTGTTATTCCTGTGGATATAATCGATTCGATAACCCAGATCTTTATATTTTTGAACACAATCTGCCGCAACTTTACAGGTCTCATCTGTGGAATCATCAAGTACCTGTATTTCAAGTAATTCCCTGGGATAATCAAAATTACATACAGCCTCAATCAGTCTTTCTATAACGTACATTTCATTAAAAATAGGAAGTTGAACTGTAATTTCAGGTAATTTAGAAAAAGTCTCTTGAGGTTCAATAGTTTTCTTCTTATACTTATAGAATAAGTAGACCATTAAATAGCGATGAAGGCCGAAAACAGATAAGATGATTAAAAGGACAAAATAAGTAACAAGAAATATTTGCTCTAACATACCCCTGTCTCCTCATCTGAAATCACTCCCCCTTTAAATACTAAAACCCATCCCATTCTCAGATGAACTATTTTATTTTCTGGAATGAGCCAACGACAGACATAATGATTTCAATATAAATTTTCTTAGTCTATTATTTTACTCCAATACTTCAGTTCTGTCAAATAACATCCAGAAAACGAGTTGTTACCACATCCTTTCCCTATAAATATAAATCTGCCTTTTAAAGAACCATTTTGAATTAATAATTTAATAATACTAAAAATCTCTATGCATTTAAATTATAATGACAGATTATATCAAATCTTTTAATAAAGTCAAGCAATATCAGAAAAAACCTTAAGTCTTCCCTTTATAGTGTTTATTTTAAAAGATATCTCATCTCTTCTGGTAGTATCTCTATCTATTATATCTTTAGGAGCTTTTTCTAAAAAATCTTCATTGGAAAGTTTATTTTGAAGTTTTAAAAAATCTTTTTCTAATTTATCTATTTCTTTATGAAGTTTCTCTTTTTCCTGATCTACATCTATAAGATCTTTTACAGGCATATAGAGCACCATACTCTGAAAACACTGAGACATCGACTGTTCTGGCTTATTTTCTAATTTCAAACCCCATTTAAGGTCATTAACTTTTGCCAATTTAGTTATATAAAATCTATATTTTTCTATTAAATCCATATCTTTTTGTTCAGAACCCACTATACATATCTGTATTTCTTTTGAAGGTGCAAGAGAAATTTCACCTCTCAAAGCTCTTATGGTTTTTACAAGTCCCATAAAAGTATCCATTTCTTTCTCTATATTCTCATCTATCATATTCTCATTGGAATAAGGCCAATCGGAAAACATTATAATACCATTGCAGGAAGGCAAATGAGACCAGAGCTCCTGTGTAATAAAAGGCATTATAGGATGTAACAGTTTAAGAGTTCCTGAAAGAACATACCAGAGAACGTACTGAATATTAAATCTTATCTTATTATTTTCAATTAAAGATAGTTTTGAAATCTCAAGGTACCAATCACAAAATTCATTCCAGAAAAACTCATAAATTTCCCTTGCGGCATCACTGAATTCATAGTTTGCATAAGCATAAGTAACCCTTGTAATTATACTCATATAACGACTTATTATCCATCGGGAAGGGGTGTCTAATTCCAGGTCAGCAATTAATATATTATTTCCAGAAGTAAAGTCAGAGAGATGTAAGAGGACAAATCTGGTAGCATTCCAGATTTTATTAGCGAAATTTCTACTCATTTCAAGTCTTTCCTCAGTAAATCTTACATCCTGCCCCTGTGCCGTCATAAAGGTCAAACCAAATCTTGTGGCATCAGTACCATATTTATCCATCAAATCCAGAGGATCAACACCTGTTCCAAGAGACTTGCTCATCCTTCTCCCTTCGGCATTTAGTATGGTAGCGTGGATAAACACATGGCGAAAAGGTACGTCTTTTTTAAATTCAAGACCCATCATCATCATTCTGGCAACCCAGAGATATATAATATCCCTTGCTGTAACAAGAACCGAGGTGGGATAAAAATATTTGATATCTTCACTTTCATCAGGCCAACCCATAGTTGACAGTGGCCAGAGAGCAGAACTAAACCAGGTATCCAGAACATCACTGTCCTGATCTATTTTACTGCCTGAACATTTAAGACATTTAAGAGGCTCTTCCACTGAAGAGAAAGTATTGCCACATTCCCTGCAGTACCATACGGGAATACGATGTCCCCACCAGAGCTGACGGGAAATGCACCAGTCTTTTATATTTTCCATCCAGTAAAGATAAAGATCTTTAAATTTTTCAGGAAAAAATCTGGTCTGACCTGTACGAACTGCTTCTATAGCAGGCTTTGCAAGTTCTTCCATTTTGCAGAACCATTGTTCAGAGATAAAGGGTTCCACAAAGGTATCACAACGGGCACATCTACCGACACTATGAACATATGGTAATATATTTATTAAATAACCCTGACTTTTAAGATCTTCAATAATCTTTTTACGACATTCCTCTCTGGTAAGACCTTTATAAGGCCCCGCTTCATCAGTCATAATTCCTTCTTCACCAATAGCCACAACTCTGGGAAGATTATGACGTTCTCCTACCAGAAAGTCATTCATATCATGAGCAGGTGTTATCTTTACTGCACCTGTCCCAAAAGAAGGATCTACATATTCATCCGGAATTACAGGAATTTTCCTGTTAAGAAGAGGTAAAAACAATGTTTTACCGATAAAAGCTGTATATTTTTCATCTTCAGGATGAATGGCTACAGCAGTATCTCCAAGCATGGTTTCCGGTCTGGTAGTCGCAACAATTATACCTCCCTCTGAATCAACAAAGGGATATTGAATATAATATAAATTTCCTTCTGTCTCAACATGATGGACTTCTAAATCGGAAATAGCTGTAAGACATCGGGGACACCAGTTTATCATATACTTGCCTCTATAGATAAGTCCTTTATCAAAAAGACTTTTAAAGGCAGTCCTCACAGCTTTGGAGCATACTTCATCCATAGTAAATCTCTCCCGGTTCCAGTCACAGGTTACACCAAGTCGTTGAAGTTGATATACTATATTACGGCCATACTGCTCTTTCCACGCCCACACTCTCTTAAGAAACTCTTCACGACCGAGGTCTTTTCTACTTAAACCTTCCCTGGCCAGTTCTTTTTCCACTACATTCTGTGTAGCTATACCGGCATGATCCGTACCCGGTATCCACAGGGTATTATAACCTTCCATTCTTCTAAATCTTATTATCATGTCCTGTATAGTGGTATCAAGAGCGTGTCCTATATGTAAAGATCCTGTAACATTTGGAGGAGGAATGATTATTGTAAAGGGATTCTTTTCATTTACCTTAACTTTGAATGACTCACTCTCCATCCACTGGTGGTACCACTTTTTTTCTATATCATGAGGTTCATACACTTTACTGAGTTCCATAATAAAGATACTCCTTCATATACGGAAAAAATTCTTTTCCCTTATCATCTTTTCAAATTTCAAAAACATATCCATACCAACCTGATTAGGCGCAAATTTAGCCATCTTTTCCAGTGCCACCTCAGGAGTAAACCCTTTACGATAGGGTCTGTCTGTAGTCATTGCATCATATGTATCTACTACTGCAACAATTCTTGCTCCTATAGGAATTTCATCACCCTTAAGACCATTGGGATAACCGGAACCATCAAATTTTTCATGATGATATTTCACAATATCACAGAGTGACCTTAAAGGTTCTACTTTTGATATTATCTTTGCACCTTCGATAACATGTGATTTTATTATTGTAAATTCATCATCTGTCAACCCTTCAGGTTTAAAAAGTATTCTATCAGGTATACCTATTTTACCTATATCATGTAACAGAGAACCTCTCCTGATAATCTCTATATTACGTTCATCCAGATTCAGATATCTGGCAAATTCTACTGCATACTTGCAGATTCGTTTAGAATGTTCACGGGTATAGCTATCTTTTGCATCAAGAGCTTCTGCAAGTGTTGTAATTGTATCTTCAATACTGTCTTCTAATTTTCTATTTGCTGTTCCCAGCTCTTCATTTTTATTTGCTATTTCTTTAAACAATTCAGCATTGGCAATAGCAGTAGCAGCTATGCCGGCTAAAATCGAGAGAGATCTTTCATCATCCTCACTGAACCTGCTCCCTGTAAGTTTATTACAGAGTAAAATAACACCTTTGGACTGTCCTTTATGTGTCATAGGAACACAGAGAAAGTTTTGTATTCTCTCAGGACAATTAGCAAAAAAAGAAAAACGGGGATCCTTATCTGTTTTTGAAAGAGCAAGAGGTTCACCCTTTAAAGCCACACTGCCTATTATACCTTCTCCATATTTACAATTAAAAATTTTTTCCGATATAGGAGAAAGATTATATCTTTCATAAACTCTTAAATCTCCAGTTCTGGAAAGCTTCAATAAAATTGCCCCTACTCGTGCCTCACACTCCTCTGCTGCTTTAGTCATAGTAAGAGGAAGTAACTTTTTAATATCTACCTCTGAAACAATTTCCTGAATAATTTCATGAATGCCACGAAATTCTCTCTGTTTTCTCCTAAAATTTTCTTCCATCCCTGCATATCTTTGCAGTTCTTTTGTCTGAGCCTGATATTTTTTAGTTATCTCTTCTAATCGTCTCTGGCTATCATCTACAACCATATGTGGCATTACTGTTGATTCTTCTGTTGAACCTATTGATACAGTTACAGGAGCAACCAACTTATACAGAGAACCTACCAGAAATCCTGTAAGGCCAAGGAACAAACCAAAAGGAACTACATTGATAAGAGTCACGCTATTTACAGCATAAAATTGAGAAAAATTAGAACATATAATTAATACAATTAAAGTTAAAACAGAAGTTCCCACACTATAAAGAGTGCCAAACTGTGCAGCCACATGAACAATAATAAGTACATAAAGTAATATAAAAGGACCTTTAATTCCACCAGTAAAAAATATAAAAAGTGTAGACAAGACAAAATCCATACTAGCAAACCCAATACTCATACCCGGATGATAAACCATAGTTCTGGAAAGAACAGTAGCTACAATGATATAAAAAATTACTATAATACCCAGTTGAAAAATACGTTTATAATTATAAAAAGGTGCATATTGGACAAAGAAGCTACCTTCTTTTTCAATAAATCCAATCAATTTACTTTTATTGATGGTCTGAACACCATTTACTACCTTTACACCTCCAGACTGAGA
>Ga0302241_1001242_pt1 | contig 19244 bp, 15 predicted proteins | sample AAG_UR_Arg_MG_FD_193532 | JGI IMG/M metagenome (GOLD analysis project Ga0302241, IMG submission 193532) | Enriched activated sludge microbial communities from anaerobic digester in WTTP, New Holstein, Wisconsin, United States - AAG_UR_Arg | ecosystem: Engineered > Bioreactor > Anaerobic >... | reverse complement strand
TAGCCTATTCTTCTATTATTCTTAACTGGACTCCTGGTACTGGTTCTACTAATACCCTGATAGTAAGGAAACAAGGTTCTATTCCTACTTCTAGAACAGATGGAACTACCATCTATGAAGACAATGGCAATGCCTTCATAGACACAGGGCTTACTGATAATACAGAGTACTGTTATGCCTTATACGGTACAGATGGTACTGATTATTCAGAGGCGGTGACTGGATGTAGGAAGACTGCTTTATTTGTAAGTGGTGCAGGATGTATTATGAATGAATTAGTGATTGGGGATAGTGTGATTAATAAATATACTACTAGTGTAGGTACGGTTACAGTTAGTGCTGAATGGGTAGTTCCGGAAGAAGTTACTCAAGTTGAGTATCTTGTTGTAGCTGGTGGAGGTGGCGGTGGAGGTAATAGAGGCGGTGGAGGCGGTGGTGGAGGATTTAGAACTGGTGTATTGGATGTAATACCAGGTATGACTTATAGTATTACAGTAGGAAAAGGGGGTGCTGGAGGGGTTAATGATAGTTATGGTGCAAATGGTGATAACTCTTCATTTGGATCTATAGTGTCTGTTGGTGGCGGTGGAGGAGCTCCTAATGATTTTAATGTAAGAAACGGAAGGGCTGGTGGGTCTGGAGGTGGTGCAGCGAGAGGAGGAACTGGGGGAGCAGGAACTAGTGGGCAAGGGTATAGGGGTGGTTCGGGAAATGCTGGATCTGGAGGGGGTGCTGGAGGTCTGGGAGTTGATTCTGGTAATGGTGGTTCTGGAGCCTCTTCTTCTATAACAGGCGAATCAGTTTATTACGCTGGTGGGGGTGCTCCTAATTATCATTCCTATTCTTATACTCAGTTGCAAGGAGGGATAGGTGGAGGTGGTCCTGGTGGATATGGGCCTTATTATGATTCACGTAATCCAGCTACTGGTGGGGTTGATGGTTTAGGCGGAGGTGGTGGCGGAGGTCGTGATTATCAGACAGGCGCTCAGTATGGAGGACGAGGTGGGGCAGGTGTTGTGATTATTAGGTATGTGAAGTAAGAGAAAAGTCGCTATTTTTAGCGACTTTTTTAGTTTAATTAATGAAGATTTTTAATTTTTCCTACCTTACTGACTAAGACGCTGTATTTATCAAAATCTATGTTGGCTTGAAGATGATAATCTTCTATTTCAGCACCAAGTGATATTTTATTCTCTGACTTATATTTCCTAATTTCATCTATGGCAGCGAGAGCTTTGTCGAAATCAGTGATATCTAGATTATTGATTCCTTCTATAGAAATATTTGCTGGCCATTGTGATTTATGAATGCTTGATGTAGGAGAGCTAGTGAAGTGCTGATAGAGTTCTTCGGTGATGAAAGGGATAATAGGAGCATAGAGCTTTAGAATGGTTTCAAAGACTGTTTTAAGGGTGTTTAAGCAGGCATTTTTTGAGGAGGTATTATCGCCATTAAGTCTGTATTTGACGAATTCAACATAATAGTCAGCAAAACGGGACATGAACAATTCTTCAATTTCGTTCTTAGCTTTGGCGTACTGGTATTCTTCAAAGAATCCAGTTACTTTTTCAATAGTCTTATTTGTCTCTTCAATAATCCATTTGTCGGCGTGTTCGTATATTGGAGAAATAGATTCATCTTGGTTGTGCATTTTGATAAATCTAGCTACATTCCAAAGTTTGGTAGTAATCTGTTTTCCTTTCTTGATTTCTTTAGGATTGAATCTAAGATTTTGTCCTAATCCTGCCCCTGTTGCCCAATATCTAATTGCATCAGCACCGTATTCGTCTACTAGTTGATCGGAAGGGGTATAGTTGCCAAGTCTTTTGGATATTTTTCTACCTTGTTCATCAAGTCCGTGACCGGATATCATTACATTCTTGAAAGGTATGTCATTGAAGTGTAGAGCGCTTTTGACAATTGAATAAAAGTCCCAAGTTCTGATAATTTCGTGGGCGTTAGGCCTTAAGTCGACAGGGAAAAGGCTTTTTTCGTTGACAATCTCTCTTAATAGGAAAGGAGTGCAGGAAGAAGTGGCCCAGGTATCCATGACATCTTTTTCTGGTTCTATTTTATTGCTGTGGCATTTGGGACATTCCTTGACTGGAGAATCTTGTTCAAATGGATTTACGGGAAGATCTTTTTCTTCGGGAGTAATTACTTCTCCACAATCGCTACATATCCAGAAAGGGAAGGGGACTCCGTAGTATCGTTGTCTGGAAATGCACCAGTCCCATTTGAGGGAGTTGACCCAGAGTTCGTAGTTATTGTACATGTGTTCTGGGTACCAGTTAATCTTTTCTCCCATTTCTAGCCACTTATCTTTATTATCAGCTATTTTGATGAACCATTGTGAGCTAAGTACTAATTCTACTGGAGTGTCGCATCTTTCATGGACGTTGACAGAATGGATGATACTTTCTTGCTTCAAGAGTAGTCCTGATGATTCTAGGTCTTTTAGGATTTCTTTTCTAGCTTGTCCTATGACCATTCCAGTATATTTACCGGCTATGTTAGTTAATTTTCCATCTTCAGTAATTAGGTTTTTGGTTTCAAGGTTATCAATTCTCCACTTCTCGAGGTCTTCTTGGTCACCCCAGGTGCATACCATCATTAATCCAGTACCTTTTTCTTTGTCTACAGCGTCGCTAGTTTTGATTGGTACTTTAAAGTTAAAGAGGGGAACAGTTGCTTCTTGTTCTGATAGGTGTTGATATCTTTCGTCATCTGGGTTGTAGTATATGGCAACGCAGGCTGGAATCATTTCTGGTCTGGTGGTGGCTATAATACCTTCTTGACCTTCTCCGAGGGTGAACTTGATGTAATTCATCTTGGATTCCTTTTCTTTTGTTTCTAGGTCTGATTGAGAGATGGCTGTTCCGCAGAAGGGACACCATAGGATAGGTAATTCTTTCTTGTAAAGTAATCCTTTTTTGTATAGGTCGAGAATGGACCATTGGGATACTTTAGTAGGTAGTTTGTCGATGGTGCTATAAGTTTTAGACCAATCCACGGAGATACCTAAGCTGTTCCATAGTTTTTTGTAGGTTTCAATCCCTTTTTCAGTTTCTTTTAAGCAAAGAGCGATAAACTCGGATTTAGTAGTTTTTGATTTATCAATTTCGTACTTCTTTTCTACAAATCTTTCTGTGGGTAGTCCATTGTCGTCAAATCCCATTGGATAGAATACTTCATATCCTTGCATTCTTTTATATCTGACGATGAATTCAGCCTGGGTGTATGACATAATGTGTCCAGCGTGAAGATGGTCGGCTGATACATAGGGAGGAGGGGTATCTACGACGAAAACTTTTTTACCTTCTTGATAATCGAATCTATATAACTGTTTTTCATTCCAATCCTTTCTCCATTTTTCTTCAGAAGTTTTGAAATCGTAGTTCTTAGGAAAGGATTCTTCAGAAAAGGTGTCTTTATCTTGATTTTCCATAATCTATATTTTTATTATTAAGATATGGGTATTATACCAAAAAATCCTTAAAAGTCCATTTGTTCCTTGCTTTTTATTGTAAAATAAATAATAATACCAGTAAAGAGTATGTCATTATTTGAAGACTACAGGAATAGGCCGTTGCCTGACAGAATGAGACCGGAAACATTTGATGATTTTTTTGGTCAATTTGGTATTATTGGAGAGGGTAAACTTTTAAGAAAGGCGATTAAGAATGATGCTCTTCCGTCAATGATATTCTGGGGACCTCCAGGAACAGGTAAGACTACTTTAGCTAGGGTGATTGCAAAGCAGACAAAGTCTGATTTTGTGAAGATGAGTGCTGTTTCTAGTGGTGTGAAGGATCTTAGGGCTGTAATTGATAGGGCGAAGAGTAATCAGATGGTCGGAAAGAAGACCATATTATTTATTGATGAAATACATAGATGGAATAAGGCTCAGCAGGATGGCTTATTGCCCCATATAGAGAATGGGACAATAATCCTTATAGGGGCTACGACAGAGAATCCTAGTTTTGAAGTAAGGAGTGCTGTGCTTTCAAGGTGTAGAGTGTTTGTATTTGAGAGGTTGAAGACGGAAGATATAGCGGGGATAGTAAAGAGGGCTTTGGAAGATAAAGAAAGGGGTTATGGGGATTATATTATTAAGATTGATGAAGAATTGATTAATATGATTGCTGGGATTGCTAATGGAGATGCGAGATCAGCTTTGAATATATTAGAATATTCAGTTAATCCTAATCTGGATATTGATAATCCGGAGAAAGAAATAGAAGTAACAAAGGAGATTGTTAAGGAGGCGTTGCAGAGGATAAATATTCTTTATGATAAGGATGGTGAAGAACATTATAATCTGATATCAGCCCTGCATAAGTCTTTAAGAGGTTCTGATGCTGATGCTGCTCTTTATTGGTTAGCTAGAATGGTAGATGGAGGAGAAGATCCTTTATATTTAGCAAGGAGGTTAGTCAGATTTGCGAGTGAAGATATTGGATTAGCTAATTCAAGAGCATTAGAGCAAGCTGTAGCTGGTTATCAGGCTTGTCATTTTATTGGGTATCCAGAATGTGGAGTAATCTTAGCACAAGTAGTTGTCTATTTAGCTAAGTGTGAGAAATCAAATGCTATTTATAAGGCATATGGAGAAGCTTATGATGATGCGAAGAATTTGGGTAATTTACCTGTTCCATTGCACCTTAGGAATGCTCCTACTGATTTGATGAGGGAAATAGGGTATGGAAAAGGGTATAAGTATAGTCCTGACCATGATTATAAAGAAGAGCAGGAGTATATGCCAGAAGATTTGAAAGGAAAGAAGTATATAAGATTTAAGGATAAATAAAACAATATGTTGATAGATGATGTTACAATAAGAATAAAGGCTGGAGATGGAGGAGCAGGATCTGTAGCCTTTAACAAGACTAAGAATAATTTAGGACCTACTGGGGGTTCTGGTGGCACAGGAGGAAGTGTATATCTTGTGGGGGTTTCAGAATTAGATGCTTTGCAGCAATTTAGATTCAAGAAGGTGGTGGAAGCTGAAAATGGTCATGATGGGAGAGGGCAGTTTGTGGATGGGTCGAGTGGGAAGGATATTAATTTAATGGTTCCAGTGGGAACTATAGTTCATGATTTAATTAAGGGTACTGATATAGAAGTAGTTGAGGTGGGAGAACCAGTATTGATAGCAAAAGGAGGAAAGGGTGGTAAGGGGAACTTTTTGTTCCGATCTTCTAGGAACACTAGCCCAGAACAGTCTCAGTCAGGACTAAAAGGGGAGGAATTGGAAGTGAGATTGGAATTAAAGATGATGGCAGATGTGGGGTTTGTCGGTTTGCCAAATGTAGGGAAGTCGAGTTTGCTCAAGGAGTTGACTAATGCTAATCCTAAAGTAGCTAATTACCCTTTTACGACTTTGGAACCTAGTCTAGGAGTTTATTATGATTTGATATTAGCAGATATACCTGGTTTGATTGAAGGAGCTTCTTCTGGTAAGGGGTTGGGAATAAAATTCTTGAAACATGTAGAAAGAACTAAAATATTGTTTCATTTTATTGCTGCAGATTCGCCTACTCCTGTGACAGATTACAAGACTATTAGGAAGGAGTTAGGGAAGTATAAGAAAGAGTTGCTAGCAAAAGAAGAATATATCTTTATTAGTAGGAGTGATGCTGTTAGTAAGGAAGAGGTTGAAAAGAAGAAGAAAGCTTTAATGAAACATAATAATAGAGTGTCGGCAATTTCTATATATGATTATGATTCAATAGAGGGTCTGAAAAAGATATTGAATAGTATTGCTGATGAGAAGATGAATAGGAAATCTGCTATTTAAGCAGATTTTTATTTACAAAATTAGGATATGTGTTATAAGTAGAGGTGCTTTTGTACCTTAAAAGGCAAAAAGGAGGATATTATGAGTTTAAGTAAGTATAAACCTTTAAAAAAAGGCAAAGTTAGAAATGTATACTCTGTTCCTGATAGGGATGATCTTCTTTGTATTATGACTACAGATGCTGTGTCAGTGTTTGATGAGGTGATAGGGAAGATTCCTAATAGGGGAATAGCTCTGAATAAGATATCGAATTACTGGAAAGATCAGGTAGAAAAAGCTTTTATTATTAAGACAGATCATTTCTCTGGAAATCATAAGCATTGTGCCGAGTTGTTAGGTATAAAGAATTCTAAACATTACATTGGAAGACTGAACCTGGTAAGAAAGGCAGAGGCATTGCCAGTTGAATGTATAGTCAGGGGATATATAGCTGGATCTCTCTGGTCTGATTATCAGGAGAAATCCTGCGAAGGGGGAATTTATTTAGATAATCCTCTTCCTGGGGGGTTACTGGAATCCGAGAGGTTGTCAGAGCCTATATTTACGCCGACTACGAAGGCAGAGGAAGGGCATGATTTACCGATTACTTTTCATGATATGGTCGTCATTTTAGAGGACTGGATGGAAGAGAATGGTATAAGCTTTGAAGAGACAAATTATGCTAATGCGGAGATACTTAGTGAAAAGATTGTATCTGTCAGTTTAGAAATTTATTCCATGGCTCATCGATTGATGATGGGAAAGGGAATTATTATCGCTGATACAAAATTTGAATTCGGGTTTGTAAAAAATGAGAGTCGGGGAGGATTTGAATTATGTTTGATAGACGAAGTATTAACTCCTGATTCTTCTAGGTTTTGGCTCAAAGATGAGTATTCCCCTGGACAGCCTCAGAAAAGCCTTGATAAGCAGGTATTGAGAGATTGGGCAAGGAATAACAAGGGGAAAGAAATTCCTGAGTATTTGCAAGTATCACTCTATGAACTATATCTATCGATATATGACATAGTCTGTAAATAACCTTTTTTAGAAAAGGTTTTTTTTATTTGTATTTTTAGAAAAGTGTGGTAAAATTGAATTGATATCAAACATTGATTATAAAATAACTACCTAAACAAAAATGATAACCAAGGAATTACTTGATTATATAATTTATCAATTGACTCATGGTCAGGATTGGGAGAAGGTCAAACAAGATTTGTTGGCCAATGGGTGGACAATTGATATATTGAGCGAAGCATATGAGACTATTCGTTCAGATAGACCTGATTTGAATCTAATGTCTGTAAGTCAGCCACAGGCAATAGCTTCTGCAGAGAATGTTGAAGAGGGGGTAATTATCGGTATTAATCCTGAGGATAGAGCAAAAGTTTCTGATATTTCAGTGGATGATGTGGTGTTTAAAGAGGTGGGGTCTCAAGAAAGTGTTAATTCTGTTATTGCTGATCAGGTACCTGCTGATGCTTTGACAATGTCTTCTGTATCAATTGAAGAAACAGAACCTGTAGGCCAGTCTAAAGATAAGTATCTCATTGATACGGGGGCAGTTCAGGAGAGTGGGGCTATGGAACCTAAAAAAGCAATTTCAATCAATGTGACTAAGGTTGATCCAGGTCCTAGGGCGGTGAAAGAGTCGGTAAATAAGGAGGTGGCTCCATCTAAAGATGCTGGAGCGGTTATTAATCCTCAAGCAGTTCAAGAACAAGCAATTGAACCTAAGAAGAAGAAATCATCACCAATAGGGTTGATAATTTTCTTGGTAATTATTTTAGTTTTAGCTGGTGGTTCGGCATTCGCTTATTTTAATTATTTTGCTCCTGAAAAAGTAGCTGCAAAGGTAATGCAAAATTTAAGAAACACTAATGCAGCAGATTTTGCAGGGAAGTTGACTGTAAATCTTTCATTGTCTGAAAAAGCTAAAGAAGATGCAAGAGAAAGTGTTTCTTTGATGGGAGGGGAAGATATTGAGAAGATACTTGCGAATCCTTTGAATATAGGTATTGATATGGAAGGGAGATTCGACTTCAGGGATGATGCTGATAAGATGCTTGATTCTTCATTGACTTTGAGTACAGTAAGTGATGAAAAGAATTATGCGATATCGTTTGGTCAAAAGCTTTATAGTAATAGTTTTTATTTGAATATTAAGGATATATCAATACCAGAGTCGGATAAAATTACTCCAGAAATAAGGGAATATTTTGGAAAATGGATTAGGGTATTGAAGCCGGTAGACGGAGAGAAAACTATTTCAGAGATGATTACCAAGAGTGATGGTGGCAGTAACAATTCTAGCGCTAAGGGAATTAATTTTAGTTTAATAGGTATTGAGAATGCTGAAGATACTTATTGTTTTAAGACAAAGATTACTTTTGATAAGCAGTTATTGAAAGAGTCAATGTTAGAGGAATTTAAGGCTCAAGGAGAGGAAGAAGAGGTGATTAAGGAGTTTAATGAGTCTTATGATGAGCAATTTGATCAGTATTTAGCTAAGATGGATATAGTGGTTTGGACTGGAATTATGGATAGCAATTTGTATAAGGTGAATGTTTCTTATTCTGATATGGTAGAATTTGGAGACCTTTCAGTAATTATGTCATTAGAAATTGATAATCATAATGATATCATTGCAATTGTTCCGCCTGATGGACATATTGAGGCTGAAGAATTGTTGGGGATGTGGCTGACTTTAGCGGTACCAGAAAAACCAGGGAGTTTTGATGATAATGAAATCAGGTCAGCTATGGAGCAGGCAAGAGTGGTTGCTGAGAAGTATAAGACGGATAATGGTAATTACAATGGATTAGAGTTTTCGAACGATATGAATAGGGTGATTAATGAAGATATTAATAAGTGGGGAGGAAGTGCAGCAGTCTTTGCTAATACAAGTGATAAGTATTGTTTGAGTAAGAGATTAGTCAATGAGCCGAATAATTGGTGCATCGATTCATCAAGCTTTGTGGGGGTAGGAGAATGCAATAAGAGTGAGGTGAAGTGTATTGTTTCAGTTGATGTTCCTTCAGCTCCAGTAGAGACTCCAGTAACTCCCGTAGAACCAGTAGCTCCAGTGGTTCAGCCAACAACTGATCCAGCTGATATACATGCAGAGAAAAAAGATTTGATTAATCAGCTTAAGGTTTTGCTAGAGGATCAGAAGAAAAATAAGGGAACTTATCTAGGGGTGGTTAGTTCTCAGAAGGGTATAGCTCTTGTTAAGGATATCAATAATAATGAGGATGTTAATGTGATAGTAATTAAGACTTCGAAAGAGAAATTCTGTGCGATGAAGAAGTTCGGAGATGGGACATATTATTGTGTTGATAATAGTGGATTCTCAGGGGCTGGGGAGGATTGTGATGAGAAAGCATTCCTTTGTAAAGCAGAGGTAGTGAAAGAACCTGAGACTGTGAAGACAGAGGCAGTGAAAGAACCTGAGACTGTGGCTGAATAAAGAGAATAGCGGGGTGTCCCTGCTTTTTTCTTGTACGAAGTCTAAAAATGGGCTATAGAGGACTTTCTCTTTACTAATTATAGTAATAGTGATAATTAGGTGTTAGGACATTGAGGTGTGAAAATGTTTAAGAAGGAGTATAATCGTTTTTCAACGAAGCAGCAAGCAAAGATATTATTCTTAATTATAAGGGCTTATATGGTTGACCGTACCCAGGAGTGGTTTCAGCTATGGAAGGCCCATGTTTCGTTAAAGGGGCAGGAGATTTCTAAGAAGGAGACTGAAGAAGATTACAAGGTATGGATTAGTAATTTCTTTGATTTGGAATATTATTACTACCGTCAAATGCTTATGAGGGCGAAGAAGTTCAATGATTTCTATTTGTGCTTGGTAGCCTCCTATGCTTCTGGAGATGATCACGACAGGTGTTTCTGTTTGAATAATATGACGAGGTTGGCTGATGATCACAATGATTGGCAGCTGATATCGCGATTATCTTTTCCTGAAGATAAATCTTATGTCTTGGCCCAGAAGATGATTAATTAGGTTGGTATACCATCCTTTTTATTTACAAATATTTAATTTATGTTAAGATATTTTTGGTTCCTTATGGCAATTGATTTAGCTCGATTTACGGAATCAGAAGTAGCATTGATACTTGATATCAATAAGAGTGAGGTAAGGCAGCTACTGTCTGACAAGAAATTAGTCGGATATAAGTGTCCGAAAGATGTCCTTCGTATTACGACAGGAAGCGTTATGGCAATGATAAATAATGGACATTTCCGAACAGATATGGAAAGGGTGAGAGCTCTAGAGTCTTTTAAGGAAATTCTGCATGAAGAAGGTTGATATTTCTTGATTTGATCAAGAAATTTTTTATTGTTTAAAATGTTAAAAATATTGTAAAATCAAGGAAAAATGATGAAAATTTGACTTTCTCTAAACATTTTGATATAAGAGTTATGTTGTAAGTTTGATTGAGATAGATAGCGATATAAAAGTCGTTATTAGAGGCAAAAAAAGCGATTTTAGAAGGGCTTGACAAATGCCTTGAAGGAAGCTAATATGTCTTTGTTATCAACAGTAGAAAGTTGCTTGAAAAGTGAATAGATAGTTAAGCATTAATTAATGAAACAACCGTTAAATTACATTAGGTTTTTTAGAGTTGTTCCACTTTATTTCTTTTTTTTGAGAGTTTGATCCTAGCTCAGGATGAATGCTGGCGATGTGGATAAGGCATGCAAGTCGAGCGGCCCGCAAGGGCAGCGGCGTAAGGGTTAGTAACGCGTAGATATCAACCCTCTACTCAGGCACAACTTGGAGAAATCCAAGCTAATTCCTGATAGTCCGAGAAATCGGTAAAGGTTTTCCGGTAGAGGATGAGTCTGCGTCCTATCAGCTAGTTGGTGAGGTAATGGCTCACCAAGGCGATGACGGGTAGGCGGAGTGAGAGCTTGGCCGCCAACAATGGCACTGAGACACGGGCCATACTCCTACGGGAGGCAGCAGTCGAGAATATTGCGCAATGGGCGAAAGCCTGACGCAGCGACATCGCGTGAAGGATGAAGATCTTCGGTTTGTAAACTTCTTTTCTATGGGAAAAATTTTCTGATTGTACCATAGGAATAAGGGATGACTAAACTCGTGCCAGCAGTAGCGGTAATACGAGTGTCCCGAGCATTATCCGGATTTACTGGGCGTAAAGAGTTCGTAGGTGGTTCATTAAGTTTCTCGTTAAATCTTCAGGGCTTAACCTTGAGGCTGCGGGGAAAACTGGTGAACTAGAGGATGTTAGAGGCTAATAGAACACTTGGTGGAGGGGTGACATCCGTTGATATCAAGTGGAATACCAAAAGCGAAGGCAATTAGCTGGGGCAGTCCTGACACTGAGGAACGAAAGCGTGGGGAGAGAAAAGGATTAGATACCCTTGTATTCCACGCCCTAAACGATGAACACTAGCTATTGCAAGTGTCGACCCTTGCAGTGGCGAAGCTAACGCGTTAAGTGTTCCGCCTGGGAAGTACGACCGCAAGGTTAAAACTCAAAGGAATAGACGGGGACCTACACAAGCGGTGGATCACGTGGCTTAATTCGACAATAAGCGAGGAACCTTACCAGGGCTTGAAGTTCTACTGAAAGCTACTAGAAACAGTAGCCCACCGAAAGGACAGTAGACCAGGTGCTGCATGGTTGTCGTCAGCAGGTGGCTTGAGTTGCTCCCTTAAATGGGTTAACCTGCGCAACCCTTGCCCTATGTTTTAAATGTCATAGGGGACTGCCCGGGACAACCGGGAGGAAGGTGAGGATGACGCCAAATCAGCATGGCCTTTTGATGCCCTGGGCTGCACACGTGATACAATGGAGCCGACAATGAGTTGCCAAGCCGTAAGGCGGAGCCAATCTTATCAAACGGCCCCTCAGTTCGGATTGAGGTCTGCAACCCGACCTCATGAAGCCGGAATCGCTAGTAACCGCAGATCAGCCACGCTGCGGTGAATATGTCCCTGGGTCTTGTACTCACCGCCCGTCACGTCAAGCGAGTTGGGAATGCCCGAAGTTCCACTTTGTGGACCTAAGGTAGGCTCAGTGAGAGGGACGAAGTCGTAACAAGGCACGGGTAGCGGAAGCTGCTCGTGGATCATTTATTTATATTTTGAAAGTGTCGGTTTAGATTAGTTCGCGAGTGATCACTGAATTAATCTAAAGGTCTTGGTCGCTGTGCCTTAAAGCAGAGACCAAGTGGAACAACTCTAAGGAACTTAATCAATGCTTGACCGAAGAGCCTAAATATTGGCTCTTTAGTCTTAATGGGATGAGAATATGGGTGTGTAGCTCAGCTGGTTAGAGCGCGTCACTGATAATGACGAGGTCCCTGGTTCGAGTCCAGGCATACCCACAGATTAGTTGGTATGTCGTATCCATGGGCCCATAGCGCAGTTGGTAGCGCGCCTCTTTTGCAAAGAGGAGGTCAGGAGTTCGAATCTCCTTGGGTCCACATCGGGAGTCCCTTTTATGAAAAGGGATTTTTGTTTAGAGTAATATATTAAATGCTTGAGTATTTCTTGATAATGTTGTAATATATCAATGCTTGAATGGATTAGGGGCGGTTGGCGGAATTGGTAGACGCGCTGCGTTCAGGGCGCAGTGGCCTTAAGGCCATGGAGGTTCAAGTCCTCTATCGCCCACATTTTAAGGGTGTTTAGCTCAGTTGGTTAGAGCGTTGCGTTCACATCGCAGAGGCCACAGGTTCGAGTCCTGTATCACCCACATTAAGACCTCGGAAGGGGTTTTTTCTTAATAAAATCCGCCCTTGATTAGTCTTATTTTTCTGTTATTATGAGGGCATGCAACTTAAAAACCTGTCGTCTTTTTCAGAGTATTATAAGAGGTATATTGGTTCAGAGAATAGTGAGTATCTAATTTATATGTTCTTAACAGCAAGGACATTTTTTGAATGGATTAAGGTCTATCGTAATCTTTACTGGACAATGAACCGTAAGGATTGTTCTGACCCTAATACTATTAAGGAGTTGAAGGATGTTTCCTTAAGGGTCTTAGTCGGATTATCTCCTTCTTTAGAGATTCTTAAAGATGAGCTAATGTCTCATCAGGACATTGATTCTATTTCTGATATCCGTCCCTTAAGAGGAGAAGAGATGGAGGGTTATCTATTAAGATTGTCACTAGAGCACTTTTCATAGTGCTTTTTATTTATATGGAGTTGTGATAATATAATAAGTATCTTATGAAAAAAACAAGGCTAAAATATGAGAGTGGGCTGGCGACAGTGGAGTTTTTTGTGGTAATTATTATTATCTTTCTGCTAATAGGTTGTATTATGGTATTTATGGCTAGTGCTATGAAAGAGGCTAATGATGCTCAACGGAAAGCCCATATTGCTCAGTTTATGAGGATATTATTGACCTTGAAGGTTTCTTCAGGTTTATTTCCTGTTCAGCCTGAGGAGTGTGCTGTAGGAAAAGATTGTTATAATCTGGATAGGGTGTTAGCTGAAAAGCTTTTGGATATTCCAATGGATCCGAGAGGGGAAGGGTATTACTATTACTATAGGTCAGATGGAGAGGATTTTTATCTTCGGGCGGTAATGGCTAATGGGAAGCCGTACATATATAATACTAATAATAAATAAGATATGGGAATTTTTGAGATATTGATAGTTGTTTTTGGTTTGTGTATCTTTGAAATAGTTAGTAGTATTGATAATGCGATTATTAATGCTCATGTATTGAAGACTTTGCCAGAGAGATTTAGAAGGATATTCTTAGTATGGGGAATCTTTTTTGCTGTGTTTGTGGTGAGAGGTTTATTACCTTTTGTAATAGTATGGTTGACTGACCCTTCTCTTTCTATTATCCAAGTTTTTTCAGCTGCTTTTTCTAGTAATGAAGTGGTTTCAGCTTCTTTAGAGAAATCTAGGCCATTGTTGTTGTTAGGAGGGGGTTCTTATCTGTTTTTAGTGTTTGCCTCTTGGCTATTCCTGGAAGAAAAGAAATATGCATTTAAGACGGAAAGATTTATTCACAAACAGGGGGTCTGGTTCTATGCCATTGCTTCAATATTTACTACATTGATGGTGTATTATTCAATACAGTATAATCCAATGTTGGCTTTGGCGGGAACAATTGGAATAAGTGCTTTTTTTATAACCGATGGTTTTAAGAAGAATGCAGAGGAGAAAGAAAGAGAAATGGTGTCTGGTTCTAGTAATATGAGTGCCTGGAGTAAGATACTGTATCTGGAGGCTATTGACGCTTCTTTCTCAATAGATGGAGTTATTGGAGCTTTTGCCTTTACTATGTCTATTCCTTTAATAATTATTGGTAATGGCTTGGGTGCTTTGATAGTTAGGGAGATGACTGTAAAGGGAATAGATAGGATAAGTAAGTATGCTTTTCTTAAGAATGGAGCTATGTATGCTGTAGGAGTTTTGGGTTCGGTGATGATACTAGAAGCCTTTGGTCAGCATTTTCCTTTTTGGTTTATTCCATTATGTTCTTTTAGTGTTTTAGCTTTTTTCATGGTTTTATCAATCAAAGATATTAAAAAAGCGCAAAAAAATTAGGTTTTGGTGATAAAAGTCTTTTATTGAATAAGTCTTTATGGTATAGTAGAGGTATAAGAATAAAAGTATAAAGCTATCGATCCGATAAGGACAGATAGCAAAAAAATATATGAATTTCGAATATTGGCTTTCAGTCACTTCAGGAGCTTTTCAGAAGTTTTTTGAAGATGCAATTTTGCTCATTCCGAATTTATTAGCTGCTTTGATTATCTTGATTGTTGGTTGGGTAATATCGGTCTGGTTAGGAAAAATAATTGCTGGAGTATTACAATTGTTTAAGTTTAATAATTTATTTGATCGTACTGGCTGGGATGAAGCGCTGGATAGTGCGGAATTGAACATTAAGCCATCAGATTTTCTTGGAAACATTTTTAAATGGGTATTCATGGTTATGTTCTTGACTATATCTACTGATATTATTGGATGGACATCGTTCACGATGTTGCTTAATTCTATAATACAGTGGGTACCTAATCTAGTAGTAGCTATCGCTATTATGGTAGTAGCTATAGTTATTTCAGACATATTGGAGAAGATTGTAAGAGCTAGTACTCGTTCGATGGGTGTAAGGTCAGTGAATTTCTTTGGGTCACTGGTGAAATGGTCAATCTTCATATTTGCTATTTTTGCAGTATTGATTCAATTAGGAATTGCTGTGAGTATAGTTAATACCTTAGCAATGGGATTGATTGCAACTATTACTTTAGCTTTAGGAATATCCTTTGGTTTAGGGGGGAAAGAGGCTGCTGCTGAATTGATTAAAGAATTCAAGCATAAATTAAGGAAGTAAGGGGGGGGCCGCCTGAGAAAGGCGGTTTTTCTATTGACATTTTTAATTAAATATGTTATATTATGGTCATGAGGTGGAAACGATGGAGAATATCTATATTGGGGAATATTCCCTTCCGGGAGGATATTTCCATGTAAAGTGGAACACCAAAGTAGCGATGCCAGTACCAGGAAACAATATGAACACTGTTAAAGTGTTTGTATCGGAAGATGAGCTCAGAAATGAGCTTAATAATGAGGAGATTAGTCTCCTTAAGCGCGGATGGTACTGGCTTGCTAGATAGAGGATTCGTCCTCTTATTTTTATAGAAAGTGTTTGGGTTTAGTGGTGCTGGTTATTATATTGGTGGGCATGGTATTGGATATGAATAGTCGTATTTAGTGCCATACCCGTTAATAGAAGGGTATGTAGGGTGCCTTGTCCCTGAAAAATAATCAAGGAAGGAGATTAAAAATGGAATACAATAATGGGTTGCAGTCAGGAGGAAGAACTCCTAGGCTGTATCTCTTAAAGGGCAGCAACTTTATTAAGTTTGCTGGCCAGAGTATCGAAGGATATTCCTCAGTTATTACTGAGAAATATCAAAAGAATGGTAAGTGGAGTAATACCACTTATCAACTAGAACTTTTCCCAGGAGTTCGTGCCTTGGAGATGCTTTCTCCATTGCATGGAATCTGGGGAGAATGGTTTCTCTCTTGGGGGGATGCCTGTGAAAGGCTTTGCCTTCCAATTGAGTCAGTCCAGGAGATAATCAGGACTGAATATCCAAGTACTGTAAGGCGCTTGGATAAGATTGAGGATTTTGCCATGAAGCTTGAGGAAGCTTCTTCGGTAGAGTCTGAGATTGTTATTGTTTCTTTCGGTACTCCAACTAATCGGAGTATTCGAGAGGGATACTGGGAACAAGAAAAGTCTTCCCAAACGAGCGATGGCCAACCGGTCGTCATTGTTCCGGCAAAGGGCGAATTTGGCCCTGACTGGAACAATCCTTCAGTATTGAGTCCTGAAGGGTCACGTGTTGTATCCTCAGTTCATAAACCAGGGATGCATGGTGGATACTGGACCGTCGAAGTGATGGTACCAGTACTGAATAAGTCTTGAGGCAGACTATAATGAGCCTCTTTTTTATTTAATGACGCTCTTTAATTTGTTTTAAAATCTGTTATAATGATATGGATGAATAAATATAATATATAGTGGAAATGAATTCAACGGAATTAAGAGATAAATTCTTAGATTATTTTAAGAAAAAAGGGCATAAAATAGTAAAGTCATCATCGTTATTACCTACTGATCCGAGTGTGTTATTAACTACTGCGGGTATGCAGCAGTTTTCGCTGTATTTATCAGGCAAAAAGGACCCTTTAGAGGACTTTCAAGGTAGGCACTTGGTATCTTGTCAGAAATGCTTTAGGACAGGGGATATAGAGGAGATTGGGGACGATACGCATCATACTTTTTTTGAGATGTTAGGTAATTGGTCAATTGGGCAAGATGATAATGGTTATTTTAAAGAAGGAGCCATTGATTTTGCAATGGATTTTTTGGTTAATGAATTGGGTTTAGATAGTTCTAAGTTTTATATCACTGTTTTTAAGGGAGAAGATGGAATAGAAAAGGATGAAGAGGCAGTTAATATTTGGATGAATCATGGTATAGCGAGAGAAAAGATAATTGAATGTAGTAAAAAAGATAATTTCTGGGGACCGGTAAGTGATATAGGTCCTTGTGGTCCTTGTTCTGAGATTCACTATGATAGAGGTGAAGAATATGGTTGTGGTAGGCCTGATTGTGGTCCTAATTGTGATTACTGTAAGAGGGTAGTAGAGATATGGAACTTAGTTTTTATGCAGTATAATAGGAATGAGAGGGGTGAGTATGAATTATTGAATCAGACTAATATTGATACAGGAATAGGATTTGAAAGATTGTTGTCGGTATTGAATGGAAAGAATTCTGCATATGAGACAGATGTATTTGCGGACATGATTAAGAGGATTGAGGAGGTTTCTGGCAAGAAATATGAGGAGAATGAGATTGCTTTCAGGATTATTGCTGATCATGCTAGGAGTGCTATATTTTTAGCTGGAGATGGAATTGAGCCTTCAAATGTGGGACAAGGGTATATATTAAGAAGGATAATTAGAAGAGCAGTAAGGTATTCAAGGATGATTGGAGTGGAAAGAGATATGGGGCTTGGTCAGTATGTAGTTAAGAAATATGGAGAAGTTTATCCTGAGTTAAAAGAAAATGAAGGTCGTATTTTTGAGGTGATATCAAAAGAGGAGGAGAAGTTTGAGAAGACTATTAAGGCTGGGCTCTCTGTGTTGGAAAAGTTATTGGAGGGAGGACAAGAGAAGATAAGTGGAGAAAAGGCTTTTGATCTTTATCAGAGCTATGGATTTCCCTTGGAATTAACAGAAGAAATCGCTAGTGAGAAAGGTCTTGAGATTGATAAATCTGGGTTTAATGAGGCTTTGAAGAAGCATCAGGAATTGTCAAGAGCAGGGGCAGAGAAGAAGTTTGGTGGAGTAGGAAAAGATGCTGGAGAAGAAGGAGCGAAATTACATACAGCCACTCATCTTCTTCATGCTGCTTTAAGAAGGGTGTTGGGAGAGAATGTTCAGCAGATGGGATCGGATATTAATATTGAAAGATTGAGATTTGATTTCTCTCATCATCAGAAGATGACTCCCGAGGAATTAAAAGCAGTAGAGGATATGGTTAATGAGAAGATAAGGGAAGATTTGGAGATAATGAAAGAAGAGATGTCTTTAGCGGAAGCATTAGGTGCTGGTGCTCTAGCTTTTTTTAAGGAGAAGTATCCAGAGAAGGTTAAAGTGTGGACAGCATTGGATCCGAAGTCGGGTGAGTGTTTTTCAAAGGAGATATGTGCTGGTCCTCACGTAAATAGGACTGGGGAATTAGGCAAATTCAAGATAATAAAGGAGGAAAGCTCCAGTGCTGGAGTGAGAAGGATAAAGGCAGTAGTAAATAAAGAATAATAATAAAAATATGCGAAAAAAAATCTATGATATATTGCCTCCGACTGAAGTAGGTAGAATAGAGGCAATTGAGGAAGAGCCTGAGGAAGTAGAAATCGAGGTTAAGGAAGAACTGGCTTTTAAGAAGCAGAAATTTAAGCAGCCACGTAAGCCTCTTGGAAAAGGAGTCCTATTTTCAATTCTTCTAATTGTTATTGCTGGAGTAATAGCAGGAATTTATTTCTTGACTGATACGAAAGTTGAGCTAGTAGTTCATCCTAAAATTAATAATATACAAGAAGAAAAGAGGGTGGTAGTTGCATTATCTGATGATTTTCAAGCTGTTGAGGGGTCTGAAAGATTTGTTTTGATGGGAAAAGTGTTAACTGATGAGCAGTCTTATACTGACCAGGTTGCAGCAACTGGAAGTGCAGAAGGGGGGTCTCAAGCTAAGGGAAAGATTCGAATATTAAATAATTCTTCAGGTACTGTTCTTTTGGTGGCTACTACTAGGTTTTTAGGAACTAATGGAAAGATATATAGGGTGCCTCAACCAGTGGAAGTGCCAGCTATGAAGGGTACAGAACCAGGTTCAGTTGAGGTAGAAGTGGTAGCTGAAGAGCCAGGAGAAGATTATAATATTAGTTCTTCTACTTTTACCCTTCCTGGGCTTAAGGATCATGGTAGTCCTTTATATGACAGTATGAAAGCCGAGACTGTGACTGCTATATCAGGAGGAGCAAAGGGGACTGGACTAGCAGTATCTGATAATGATATTGCGGGAGCAGAAGGAAAGTTTAAGCAGCAGAAGGCAGGGGAGGTTAAGAATAGTTTAATGTCTAGTTTATCCGATGATTATGTATTATTGGAAAAAGCTACTAGACAGGAAGTTACTTCTTTTGTGGTGAGTGCAAAGAAGGGGGATAGGGTAGATAGATTCGATGTTTCTGGGAAAATGAAGACAACTGTTATTGCTGTAAAGAAAGAGGATATTAAAAGAATGATTAGCAGTATGTCTGGAGTAGAAGAAGGTGATAATTTTGGTTATGAGATTAAGGATATTGATGTGAAGGAGTTGGGAGATAAAGATGGTAATAAAGAAATGACTCTTTTTGTAAGTGCAGATTATTAT
>Ga0302241_1001240_pt1 | contig 19270 bp, 23 predicted proteins | sample AAG_UR_Arg_MG_FD_193532 | JGI IMG/M metagenome (GOLD analysis project Ga0302241, IMG submission 193532) | Enriched activated sludge microbial communities from anaerobic digester in WTTP, New Holstein, Wisconsin, United States - AAG_UR_Arg | ecosystem: Engineered > Bioreactor > Anaerobic >... | reverse complement strand
AGGAGGTAGTAAATAGCTTTGTTTTTGCTGATAATCCTTGAAGTTCATATGTATTGATATCGTTATACTTATTGTCTTCATTATATCAAAAAACCCCTACTATGTGTAGGAGTTTTGGGACGGCCCCTAATGTATATATATACTTTTTACTAGTCATAATTATTATGACCTCCATAAAATGGATGGTCTATTAGTATCATTGATTATGCGGACAAAACCTTACCACTTACTCAATTATCATTATAACAATTCTTATACTTCTCGAAAATATCTATCAAAAGTGAAAAATTACCTAAACGAATTGCTTTTTCTCTTAACTTCTTTGTTGTAACCTCAGAAATAAACATTGACTCTAAGTCCTCATAGCCCATACGACCTCTCAATGACAATATATCATTCTTCGCATTATTCTTATCCTCCCCAGATAAATACTGATCCGTATCAAGTAAATAATTAAGAATTACACATTCCAGATACGGAATAACCTCTACGATAACTATATTATGCTCTCTTGCCAATTCAATAGCTTTAACTGGTAATTCTGGTACCCCATCAATCACACAGTACTTCTTAAATTCTCCAGGAACATTTATGCATTTACTTAATATGTTTATAGGTGAACCACCTACTCCTTGACGAACAGAAAATCTTCTATCATTTCCATAAGCGCTCTTAATAGCATTCACAAAATACTTATCAGTCATCCCCTCACAATAAATCAATATCTGTGGAGTATAAATCATAGTCTTGGATTTCCTCCATAATACCCAGAAATGTATTTAGAGTAAAAGTTATCCTCATTTCTTACATCAGGACCTAAGCTACCTAACCTATTAACTTCTGTAGAACCAGAATCATTCTTTTCCACTATAAAAATCTGATATTTATCTAATTTATTCATTACGGCGTGTGAGTGAGAACTAAAAATCAATTGAGATCCTTGACTATTCTTCTCCTCATCTAAAAATAAATCAATTACCTCAGACAATATTGCTGGATGCAAGAAAGCATCTAATTCATCAATAAACACAGGAGCCCCTACTCGCAAAGCCGAAATTATCATTCTCATATACCTTATTATCCTTTGTGTACCCATCGAAGCATCCCGTATATCACTCTCATAATCAACCCCTCCAAAAACATGCTTTTCCATACAATTCTCTATTAAATAATTACCAGGACCATCTTCCTTTTTTCTAAGAATTATTTCATCTAAACCAAGATCAAACTTCTTTAATATACGTTCCACTCTTTTCTTTATCTCCTTATCGTCATCCAATACCAATACATCATAAATAATATCCTTATTCGAAGACAACCCCCCAAACTGATCAAAGAAAATATTTATAGGAATCTTTCTCCAATAATCACTCAACCCCACTAAAAGCGGATTATTCAATATTGATCCAATTGAAAATATTGTCACATCCTTACGATGTAATATCTCCATATCTTTAGTTACCCCCTTCACTTCACTTTTAATCACATACTTGCCAGTCTTTTCATCATAACTCCTATTAAACAAAATAGTAGTCCCAGTCTTAACCTTAATTGCTTTTTTCTCCTTCAAACACTCTCTCAATACCTTCTCTTGATCTATCTCAACATAATATTCATATTGTATGCCGCCTATCTCAAAAACCACACACAAAGAAGTCGGTTTATTATTATTAAAAAATCTCTTATGAGGAAAAGCATTCACATTAAAAGGAGTATCCAAAACCGCACGATTACTTTGTCTCAAAATCAACCAACGCAAAAAAGAAAAAGCCTTCAAAATATTTGTTTTACCAGAAGCATTGGCTCCGACTATCATAGCAAACATAGAAACATTACCAGTCAATGATTTAATATATCCAGCAGTATCAAAATTCCTTCCCTTTACAGATAGGTCAAGAGTTAATTCTTCGTTTATTGAATAAAAATTAGTTACTTTAAATGAAATTATCATATTTTTTATAATAGTACCAAATTTATATAAAAAAGTCAATATTTAACAAAAATACCGTAGTTTTATGAGTAAAATATAAAAATATACTTCAATAATCAAATAATACTTTATACCTTTAATAAGGAATACGATACCTTATAACTACTACTCCTACCCCCCCCCGCCCTTCCAGAAGTAGCCACAGTTCCTCCACCTCCAGCTCCAGTATTCGCAGCCCCAACACTTCCAGCTGCCGTTCCTCCATTCTTATACACCGTTCCATTCGGAGCCCCAGCTCCTCCAGCTCCATAAAAAACCGCAGAACCCGTTATAATCGACTCCTTTCCTACACCAGCAAAACCTCCGACTGAACCACTAACCGCTCCTCCACCAACCGAATCAGCACCACCGCCACCTCCACCAGAACAACAAGCGGAAATGGAACCACCTCCATTATTACCCTGCCCAAAAGTTCCTACTCCACCACCTCCAGAATAAGTACTGCCTCCCCCTCCAGAACCTCCACTGTATCATAGCTATAGGTCTTACAGTAGTAATAATAGTCTAGATTATCTAAGGTTATTCTGTATTCATTAACTGCATTATTGACTAGAGTGATAATAGTTCCATGAGTAAAGAGGTATTCGTCTGTTGGAGAAGCAGGAACCATCATCTAGGGTCATAAGGAGTAGTCTTGAGGAATTGATCTATGAATGACTGAAGATTACTATTAGTCTTCCCTGGTTCTATAGTAGAAACGATATCAGGATAAGAGGATTCTGATAAGGCACTCTTCCCTACTATGCTTACGAATAGATTAGAGATATCGTTCTTACGAACTGCGTCCTAAGCAAGACTACGGGAACTGCCTAGGTTAGCGATGATGAAAGCGGCCAGGATTCCTATAATGGCGATGATAATCAATAATTCAATAAGAGTAAAAGCCTTAACCCTATTCATATATCATCATTATACTAGACATACATAAACATGTAAAATCAAAAAACAGTTTAATAAAACAATCTAAGGCATAAAAATAAGAACAATTTCCTAAAAACAGAAATGAAGCGCCTCCACGCTCAACCTTCACTTAAGCCATAAAATCTCATTTATAACTCAAATATCACATAGCTAAACTGGAAAAGACTTTAAAAGACCTAATCAGTAAATTTATAAAAACCAACAAAATGTAAATATCTATATACATTACAATACTCAATAAAACCTTATTCTAAACCCTTTTTCTTGATTATCAATAATTCTCTCAATAATGCCCCATCCTCTCTTAAATGAACACTAACTGGCTCAAAAGAATAACTAACGCTAGCATCCCTACAAGCTCCTGCTAATATCTCCTGCCATTGGTCATAACTATCACCTCTATCCCCTTCCTTACTAATCAAATACCCCCTAAATATCGGACAAATTCTCATTTCTCCACCATCATTCAAAGCATCTATAGACTTCTTCAATAAACTAACAACATGTCCCTTTTCTTCATCATTACCATACAAAGACACCGAAGCACGAGATACAATATAATCCATGCCCTTAACCGGTAAATCATCCTTGAAATAATTCGAATCATGAATATTGTCCTTATACTTCTCAAAAAGATCTAAATATCCTTCCCCCAAAGACCTCCCCTTCTCTTTCCAATCCTCAAACCTCTCAATATATCTTTCAAACTTATCAGCCCCATGAACATCACTAGAAATACCATTCTCTAAACAATAGAATACAAAATCATTCTTCCCCGAACCCAAATCAAGAACCTTCTTATCTTTTAAACCTTCTTCATCTAAATGAATATCACAAAGGTACTTATCATACCCTAGCTTAATATCCTCTTCTACCGTAACTTCATGATCAATTTCATCCTCTTTCTGTATCTTTATTAGCTCTTCTAAAGCCTCTTCCCTCTGCAACTCGATGAATTTCTCAAAATCATCACTCCATTGCTCCTGAGGCAAATCTATATTCTCTCTAATCAATTCATTAATTTCCTCATCCTCGAAATCATAATGCCTTAATTGCCCAAGATTAATTTTCCTTTCAATAGCCTCTTCCGATTCACTATCATTCTCAATTAACTGCTCAGTTTCAAATGGTTCTTCAAAATTCATATATTTATATAAATAATAATCACACACAAACACCTTTTAACGACAAGAATAATTATTATCCTGAGGATTGCAACCATCACTATCACCAATATAACCTTCAGAGTCTACACAACAATAATAAGTAGCCTTATCCCAGAAATCCTTAAATAACTCCACCTTCATACACCACCTTTGATTATCAGAAGAAACACGTAATTCATAATTCTTTCCAGTTTCCTTATTCACAGCCTCCACTAATCTCATCGCACCCCGCCTATCCTCCAACAACATAGATGATCTCAATTGACTCATAGTGGCCTTAATCTTCGCATTCCGAGGATATTGTCTACCATCACTATCAAGCGAAAAAATTATCACTAAAAGAGGTATTAACAAAACAAAAAGAGCATACGCAAAAATAAAATAACCATCAAATCTTTTAGTTTTTTTACTAAACCCTAAAGACAAAAAGAAAGAAATCAGAAAGAATCCCATAGCAATCCATAAGAACTGAATTTCAACCATAAAAAAAGCCAAAAAAATCAATATCGGAGCAACAAAAGGAGAAATAAGCCCCCAGACTCTAAAAAACTTAATAAACCCATCCTTTTCTCCGTGCTTATCACGAAAAAATTGATAAATATTAAGAAAATAAACTACTGCTAATGACGCCAAAAATACTATTACCGATATCAATAATAAATATCCAAATACTCTAAACAATATCTCCATCTGCAATACCGCAACGACTGTCAGCAAGATAAAGATAAAAAATGAACCCCAGAAAGCCTTATCCACCACCCAATCCATTACCTTAATTAACTTTTGTGTATCCATAATTGATATTATTAATAACTTCTTTAGCTCCATCATAAAATACATTAACAGGACAATAACTCATACTCAGCCACGACTCATTAATATAAGTATACCCCACAAACGACTCATCAGTAAACTCTTTTTACTAAATTTCAAAAAAAACAAACATAAAAAAGTATATAAATAATCATCAAAATCTTCTCTTCTACAAAAATCAATTAAGCATTAGGGCTCTCTGTTACTAAGTCTAGTCAATAAGAACACCAAAAAACCAACGAAAATAATTAGAGCAGTTTCATTAGGGACATTATAAGCCTAGCCTACTTACTTTATAATACCCAATGACTAACTATTGACAATAAATAACAAATATTCTATTATATAAAAGATAGAAATGGAAAAAATTATGGAAACGGCAGAGAAAAACCTTGCCAGAGGCAGGGCTATCGCAACGGGTATCGGAGTATTCTCCGCAGTATTTAAGGAGAGCAAAATATTACTCCGAAAAAGAATAGAGAAAGGATCCATTGTCGATAAAGATTTATCAGACAAATGGGAACTTCCTGGCGGAGGAGTCGACACCAATGACCTCCTTTCCATGACACCTCGGTACACAGGTCCTGCTATAAAGGCCATTGACCGAGAGATGAGAGAGGAGATCTGTCTAGGATACAACAAACTAGACGCCACCATGATTCCAGCCTGGATCATGAAGGAGAACCTCATTGACCTTGCCTTCGTAATCCCAACCGATTACGAAGACACTTTTCCCTGTAACGGAGGAGAGTACTTCGACACATTCGAAGAGGGTCTCGAAAAAGGGCTTATTGGCTTCTTCTCTGAAGAAGAAGCACTTGCCCTAAATATCGTATCCGAAAGGATACGTTTCATGATAACGGAAGCATTCCGTTATCACAAATAAAGGGATTATTAATACTCCCTATTTTTTTATTCCAAAACGCCGTCAACTCCTTGTATTTCCTCTTGCAATCCGTCATAATCTATTAAGATAATTAATAGCAATGACCAATCATATCATTAACACGAAAAGATTCGGATTAGTAGAAAAAGTGACCATGACTCACTTTCTACTGATGTTCGGATACAAACTTTTCTCCATCTTCTTCCCTCTTTACCTCCTTGAAAGAGGTTTCTCTATTATAGAAGTAGGATATACTAGTTTCTTAATATATCTCGGAATAGCTATCACTTCTCCCATAGCCGGATACTTAAACCACAAAATCAAACCATCAATATTAATTACCTGTGGTACCCTAGGCTATGCTATTTACTCACTGATGATGGTCCTTTCTGTTCCAGGAATCACTTTCTACCTAGCTCAAATAATTCTAGGAATATCTGGCGCCCTATTCTTCGTCAGTTCAAGAGTCTTTCTGATGAATAAAGACATAACCAAGAAAAATAGTGCCTTTCTCTGGTTCTATTCTGCCCCAGCTTACGCCGATGCCATTGCCCCAGCCCTAGGCGCTTTACTTATTTGGAAAACTGGATTTATCGGAGCCTTTATTGCCGCTTTAGTCGTTCAAGTAATAGCCACCCTATTCGCCTTCCTGACTCTAAGAAAAGAAAAGGCTAACACCTTCAAAAATATTCCCCTAGCAAAATGTATAGATAATTACAAAGAAGTAGGAACTAGCATGAAATTCCATGGAATGACTATCCCAATCATAACTTCTTTCTTAGTTCTAATTCTAGCAGGATTCCATAACACATTCTTCGTCATCTTCCTAAAAGATATGTCCTGGACCCAAAACCAAATACTATGGTTCAATGCCTTACTCTATCTATCCTTCCTTCCAATTTCCTTCCTAATTAGTAAAAACATCGACCGTGCCAAAGATATAGAGAACATCTCTCTAGGAGGAAAGATTGCCGGACTCTTTTCCATTATTTTAGGATGCCTTACAAGTGTCATCAATGCATTCTCCCTTTTCATCATTATCTTATCCAAAAACATCGGCAGCCTAATTACTAATAGCGGACGAAGTAGTTTAATGGGAACCAAACTCAAAAACTATCCCGCAGAAGCCGCAGCTATAGATACCATCTTTTCCCCTCTATCAACAGCCTTAGGGTCTCTAATCGGTGGAATCCTTATCTTCTATTACGGATATTCATTCATTTTCATCACTTTTGGAATTATTATCGTCACAGTCAGTCTTATTATCAAAAAAACTTCATCACAAAATTCAAACAGTAATAACTGAACGAATAATAAAATTATAAATCACTCCTCTTAACAATATAGAACAAGGTAACAATAACAATCCAATTATTATCATCGTTATTCCAGCCTTTCTCGTTTTAACCACTTCTTTCGCCTCAATAATACTAGACAGCCCTACTGTCACATAACATAAAGTTACCAAGAATAATATATTCAGCTTCGCATCAAAACTAAACATGCTAGAATAACAACCAGTCATAGCAAAACCAATAATAGCCATCACCCCAGACATCATTACAAGGCCAACTCCAGGCTTTTTAGCTCTAGTAATAAGCAAACCTAAAATAATGGCCAAAAGATAAGGAATAGAAGACCCCAAATAATAAATATCATTATTAATTAAGGACAATACATAGGATATTATCAACAAGCCAAGTGTAATATTATACACCCTCCCAAGAAGCTTCCTCCTATTTATATCCTTACCTCCCAAATCAACTACACTATCTGCTCTCTCTTTTTTATTATCTTCCATAACTGTGAATTACGAAATAGAAAAAATCTCATTATCTTGGTAAAATATTAATAGCCTTTAATACTAAGATCAAAGGCTATTAATAATATGAAATCTGTACTTAAATTATACAATCAATTTAAGCAGAAAGTAAATCATATTTATCAACAATTAAATCTTTCTAAATACGAGAAAACCAAAGGTCGAAAACTAGCCATATCAAATACTGATACCATTGCCTTATGCCTATACCAACATGCAAGTTCTAGACTAACCAAGAAATCTATTTGGAATGACTTTAAAGATACTCTGAAATGTAGTTACAAGACATTAGTAGTAAACATGAACAGGTGCTTGGAAATAGCACTAGTCATACTTAGTAAGATATTGTCCTTAAATCAAGAATACTCTCATTTAATCAAACATACTGATTCTACGGACATACCAGTATGTCTTAATAAGAATGCTAGGAAGCATAAGATAATGAATGGATTATCTGCATGGGGTAATTCAGGAAAAGGCTCATTCTACGGGCTTAAACTGCATCTGACATCTGATTTGAACAGAAAAATACTAACCGTTTACTTCACTCCTGGAAATATTGACGATAGGACTGGGTTTAAGAAAATGAATAAGGATCTGAAGGGAATCTTCGTTGCTGATGCAGGATATATCAGCAAAGAATTAGAACAGGAATTCTTTATTGAGAATGAGAGACTAGTCTTAATTAGACCAAGGAAGAACATGAAGAAGATTGCTACTATGATCCAAAGGAAGATATATGATACCAGAATGATAATTGAGATAAACTTTAGGAATTTGAAAATGCTATATGGATTAATCACTTCTCTTCCTCGCTCCATAGACGGATACCTCTCAAACTATACCTACTCCATTCTCTCTTACGTACTTAGATAAATCGTTTCGTTAACCTTCGTATTTAGAATACTTTTTGCTTAACAAATAAGGCTTCTTAAGAAACAGATGAAAACCTGGCTGGTTTTGAAATGTGTCTCTTTTGAGGCACTTTTTCTATTTCGTAATTCACAGTACCAAAATTACTATACCCAGCTACACTTGGCATAGCACTATCAGATATCTTCACCCTATACTTCACTCCTTCTACCAATCTCCCAGACATTGCCCCATAATTCCACTCATAAGAACCCTTTGAAGCATCTATTCCTCGCTCTAAAACTATGGCACATTGATTATCAACACATAGCGATATATCAATCTTTTGCATAAAATACGCCTTCCAAGCTATTCTCCCTTTTTTAGCCGATAATGACCATTCTTCATCACTCTTAACCCCAGTCAATACTTCAACACTCTTGCCTACTATCGCTTTACACGTGACATCTTCTCCTCCGAAATCACCCCTACAAACCCATGAACCATCAGACGACTTAACCCCAATACTATGACCCGACTTACATAAATGTGACTGAGTAAGCGAATTAATATCCTTAAATGCTTGACCATTAGCTTCTCCACAGCTTCCGTTAACCGGCTCAGGGTCCATATCAGAAGAAGAAACTACATGAATATTATCCATATAGACTGCATTATGAATAGAATCACTCTCCTTCCCCTCATCCAAATACATTGCCAAAGTATAGTCCCCTGGATTAATCTTAAAAGAGCGAGAAGAACAATAAGAAGGCACCTTTAAATCGTAATACCCCTTATCTAAAGAAACAGTATCCAAATAACAAGACCCCAAATAAATAGCAGCTACTTTAAACCCGCTATTATCCTCCCATTTCACCCTATAATTCTCTCCGATAACTAATTTATCTCCAGGAGTAGGAGACAATATATCCAACAAAGCCGCGTCAGCAGGCAATGACCATACAAACATTAACAAACTCAATAAGGATAATAATACTTTATTCATACTTATAATAATTAATATTTATCAGCCCCACAAACATCACCACTTCCTCCATTCAACCCATCACAACCCCAATTCCACCAATAATATTGAGCATTAGGAGGAATAAAGTTTGAAGTCCATCGAGCAATACCTTTAGAAATTCTTAATTCATCTAAATGACCCTGAAAAGGATAATAATTAGCATAAGATTGGTGTTGTCTCCCAATAAATAACGAACTCGTAAAATTAGTTAAAGCTCCAGTAATAACCCCATTAGCAATAGCCGCTCCATTCCTATAAATAGTCACACTTCCTCCATGTCTAACATAAGCAACATGATAATATTGCCCCTCTACCCACCCAGCAATAGATCTCTGCCATGCACCATAAGTCCAAGAACTATTAATTTGCTCATCATAAGAAATACCATCAATTGGATGCCAATAAAACATAATAAAATTAGTCGTATCATTATACTGATACAATATATTATGTCGTACAGACATAGTTCCTGGGGCAAAATTTATCCAAAAATCTATCGTAAAATCCCCAGAACCAAAGTTCCAGTCATCCGAATCAGCTAAAGAGAGATAATCCCCACTTCCATCGAAATAAGCAGCGGCAGAGCCAAACTTCTTAGTACCAATAACAGTCTTAGTGTCTCCATATCTAGTAACAGTCTTTCCTGTCTGATCAGAGAAAACAGTTCCATTATCTACTCCATCCATATGCATTAATAGAACAGTATTGGAATCAGTAGTAACTGAAGTAGGAATACCAGTATCACAGGTGTTAGTAGGAGCAGATAAAGTTACTGTATCATTATCAGTACCACAAGTACCATTAATTGTAGTTATAGGAGCAGATTCTATATATCTTCCAGTAGAAGACTCAAAGGAATAATCATTATTATTAGATAATTCAGAAGTGATAGTAAAATCAGTTCCATCTGCTGAACTATAGGTATAATACGATCCATTAGGATCTCTTAATACTGAAGCACTACCAAAGATATCAATGCAATCATCTCCAATATTACATCCATCCATATCTACTGGAAACAAAGTATCAGGATTATTAGTCTTCCATATCATCACTGCCTTAGCTAATTGATTAATATCTGCCTTTCTGCGGCTGTCATTCGCTGTATCTGAAGCTCCTCCCATTGAGACAATGATGAAGCCTGCTAGGATACCTATGATGGCGATGACGACTAATAACTCTATTAAAGTAAAAGAATGTTTATTCATATAATATGAATTATAAAGGACTCTCTTCTCCTCCCCAAGTTCCCACTACGGGTTCACTGGTAGAATATTTACGGACTAATAACCAATCTAAATAAATAGTTGCCCCTACCCCATTTACCAATGGCCTTACATTTTTAGCATTATTTGTATAACCAGTGGTCATAGTCACACTATTACTATCATTTACTAAGAAAGTAGCTCCTGTTTTAGTCATTCTTATCTCCTGCCTATTCCAAACATTCCCAGACCAACCAATCATTGGAGTAGTTCGAGTGGTTCCATCCCAAGTATAATATACATTTCCCCATCCACACGAATATTCAGCCCCAACCTCACCCCCTCCATTAAAATATATTCTTTCCCAATAGCTAGGATTATTGATATGTAAAGATTTTATTCTTGTAATCATAGAATAACTAGGAGAGAAACTAGTTTTCGAATGCACATACCTATAATCCGCAATAGTCGAGGCAATAGTCATAACTCCTCCAGAAACAGAAACATCAGTTCCAGCAAGATTAGTCCATTTTGTATTATTGAGCGTAGACCCACTGAAATCATCAAAAAATGCAAAAGTACCATCTCCATTAGAAGCTGTTACTGCCGCAGCATTCCCATAATACAAATATGCTGTATTATTTCCAGAAACAAGGCTTGATATCTTAACCCATACAGTAACCGTAGAAGAATTAGTCTTAGATTCTATCCAATAATTAAGAAGAGTCTTACCATCAGAAGAAGTAAATCTTAAATCATCGAAATCAGCCTGCATATCTGAATCATATAATACTGTCATCTTAACTTGATAATCAGTTAATAAGGAAGAAGAAGTAATAGTAACAGACTTTCTCTTGGAATACCCTAATAATCCTACCCTAGAAGCATTACAAGAAACATCTGTCCCTCCATTAATTCCAGCACAGGTCCAGCTAACAACCTCTCCTGGATTAGGAAACTCTACAGAAGGAGAATTACCTGTTGAACATAAAGTATCAGAAGAAAAGGAGCTATCAGAAAAGGCATATCCTTATCACCTGCCGTTCCACAAGTTCCATCTATCTTCTTGTTTGCAGAACAAGAAACAGTAGTAGTACCAGTACAGTCCCAAGTCCATGGTCCTGTACCTGAAACAACACTAGGTTCACCAATAGTACATAGTCCAGTAGTAGGAATATCATAGCTATTAGTATTATTAGCTATTCCACATACTCCATTACCAGGAATAGGAGGATTAGAAGAAGAAGTAGAATAAGTACCAGTACTAGAATCAAAGAAGTAATTGTCTTCAGTAGATAAGAGAGAGCTAATGACATAGTCTTGTCCATCAGAAGAATAGGAATAATACCTAGTACTATCAGGATCACGAAGAACATTAGCACTACCTAGAGCTTCCATGACTTCATTAGGACAATCAGTTCCAATACTGCAACCACTGCTAGTAGGAAGTAAAGCATCAGGATGATTGGTCTTATGAATCATAATAGCCTTACTTAGTTGGTTGATATCTGCCTTTCTACGGCTGTCATTAGCTGCATCCGAAGCTCCACTCATCGAAACAATGATAAAGCCTGCTAAGATGCCTATAATGGCGATAACAACTAATAACTCAATCAAAGTAAAAGCTCTTTGTGAAATAAATTGTCGTCTCATATACTATACATAATACCAAATTAATACCCCATAAGCAAGAAAATTTAATTAATAAAAAAGGCATGGATTAACCACGCCTTTCCCCATTATCACATTACTTAAGCTTCTCGTACGTCAGAGAGCAACTCTTCGTCCTTCCACCATTCAATCCTCCACATGTCCAAGCACAAGACTCAATTGTTGCTTTAACAGTATTCCTCCTAAAAGTACAGGTAACTGCTGATTTCTGACCTCTCTCACAAAAGTCAGCAGAAGGCAAGTTAGTATAAGGGCTTCTTGTTGTATAAGTCTTTCCATTAGCCTTTCCACAATAACCATCTAGCGATACTTTCTGAGAACAATTAACAGAAGAACCTCCATTAATTCCTTGACATACCCATGATAGATTTCCAGCACTACATGGATCAGTAGGAACAAAGTTCTTCACCCCCTCCTGACATATACTCCTAGAAACACTTGATGACTTACAACTAGACGGACTTGTCGTTGCAGAAATATTATACCTTCCACATACTCCATTTGCTTTTCTATCCACATAACAATAAGTTGTTGTATTACCACTCTTACATGTCCACCTCCACTTATCATAAACCGGCATCCCATCCTCTTTATAACTAGAGAACTTAGAAATCCCCGACGCCCTATAACCCGCTGCACATAAGTTCTGATTTGCCATTTCTTGAGTAGTTAAAAAAGATTTCCCTGAACTGACCACGGTTCCACACTGCTTACCACTAGGATTACTTTCTTTTGTAGCATAACAATAAGTCGTTCCTCCTCCATTACTCCCAGTACACGACCATTGCCACCTATTAGATGTTCCTGAAACGCTTGAAGCTTTCCCGCTCTGACATAACCCGCTCGTTGGAGCTGTAAAATACGACCTTCCGTGAGCAGATCCACACACACCAGCAATAGGATTAGGTAAATCAGTCGCATAACACGATACACTCTTTCCACCACTATACCCATTACAAGTCCATCTGAACTGTCCACTAATAGAATAGACTTTTGAAGCCATTCCAGACACGCACAACCCCGACGTAGGAGTATTAATAAAAGACCTGCCATTAGAAGAACCGCACTGGCCATTTATTGCTGCTTCTACACTTCCTATTCCTAACATTACTACTGACATAGCTATTAAGCCTATTGATATCTTTTTACTATTTTTCATATAAAACATTTATTATTATTATGCATCCATTATATCATCACTATTAACATTGTCAAAATCTCAATAAATCAAAAAAGGGGGAGTCACCTCCTCATGCTACTCCTCAATAATCTTTTCACTTCCCGGAAAAGAAATTCACATCTTTATCTTCTTTGGCATTACTTATCAATGACTTTCAAACTAAGCTTAGCTAAAACCTCCTATTTCAACTTTAACCTACAAAGCCCTATTTCATAAGACCATTAGACAACAAGAAAATTATCAATACTTCTTCCACATACCCGGTCATGGACAAACAAATCATCATCATGATGCCACAGCCATCTCAAACAAGCAACTAATGCCCTAAATTCTTTAAAACTGCCTGAAACTCTTCATCGGTCGCCATCTCACCCTTCAACACTTCTAAATCCTTATCTACCCAATAAGGCAACATACTCATATTCTTCCTAACAATCTTTTCAGCTAATATCCTGTCTCCTCCTAATTGACTCATAAAAAAAATTCACTCCTCCCTCGAAGATCTCTTCTCCAGACCTAACCTCCCCCTTCTCATCAACACAAAACAAGCAAAAATCAGAATTCTCATCCCCCTTAGCAAAATCTTCCTTCTTTGTCATAGGCATTCCACAAGCAATACAATACTTCATATGATTAAATATATTATTATACCCAAATTATAACATATCCCAACTAATCATCAAAACCTTACTTGAAATTCTTCTTCCGAATAACATAAGTAGGTCTATTAGCTACTTCTGCCTTAATATTAGCAATATACAAAGCTATTAACCCAAGCGAAGAAAGAACCAACCCTATCAAGAATATGTTCAAGATAGCCAATTGTGCCGATCCAGTAAAACTTCTCCCAAAATCATTTCTCAAGATATATTTACAAAACATCAGATAAGCTCCAAATCCTCCAAAAACAGAAGTAATTAATGCCCCCATATATCCTGCTAGCTTCAAAGGAAAAAGACTATGAGCAATCATCGAACTAAAAGCCAGTTTAAACAACTTCATGTTGTTATAGGCTACTCTTCCTTTCATCCTAGCATTAGCATCAAAATAAACATAATCACGTTTGAACCCCAACCAGTCAATCAAACCCCTAGCCATTCTCTCATGCTCTGTAAACCTTCTAAAAGCCAAAACAACCTTCCTATCTAACAACCTAAAATCCGTTGCCCGAGGTGTTATCTTTGTTTCCCCTATAACATTCATTATCTTATAAAACATGAATGAACCAAACTTCTTTACAAAACCCTCCCCCTTATTCTTATTCCTCACCCCCACTACTACATCAAAACCATTTTCCCATCTCTTAACAAACTCAGGAATCAATTCAACTGGATGCTGCATATCCGCATCAATAGTCAAAACAGCACACCCATTAGCCATATCAAGTCCAGCCGATATAGCCGACTCCTTTCCAAAATTCCTTGAAAACTGTAAATACTTTACCTTATCGTCCTCCTTAGCTAAAGAATCCAACACCTTTTCTGTGTTATCATTACTTCCATCATCCACAAATATTATCTCATAATTATATGAAGACAACACCTTTTTCAATTCCTTATGAATAAGAACAATATTCTCCTCCTCATTATAAGCAGGTATCAAGATAGATATGAGCTTGTCATTTTCCATGTTTTTTTAATAATTCCTTGATTATAGGCAATAATAATAGTAAAAAAGTCAAGATACTTCCCCCAAGGAAGTTATTGACTATTGCCTCTACGCTACTATGATTAATAAAACATAATAACAATACTGTCAATGGCCCCAGTACCGCTGGAAGCAAGATATAGTTCTTTCTTAATGCTAATAAATAATAAAAGAATAAATTAGAAAACGATACAAAGAAAAGATATAGACTGATCTGGGGAATAAAATGAGCATACCCCTGATACCTATCTCCCATCAATATACCAGATACTAGCTCAGGAAAAACAGAAAACACCAACAAAGCTCCTCCACCCAACATTCCAGTCAAGCAAATAGCCTTCACCAATATCTTCCTATTCTCCCCCTTCTCATCCGCTATCTTAACCGCAGGCAATAAAACCCCAGGAATTGAAGCAACTAAAAAATATATCACCCTACCCACTATAGCTATTCCACTATATAATCCAGTCTCTTCTGCCGAAAAATACCTCTTCATCATAACCACATCATTAGAATAGAGAAAAATTACTGAAAATGATACTGCTAGAAAAAGCACAGCATACCACAACTCTTTCTTAATTCTCTTATCAATCTTTACCTTAAAAGAGTTTCCTTGATTAAATCTCTTTCTCACATAAACATAAGCCATCCAAGCTGATACCACTGTAGAAAGGATAATACCGCCAATTGCTCCAAAAACTGCCCAGCCCAAGTAAATAAACAAAACCGAAGCCAATAACTTCAATAAACTATTCACTATACCCACCAAAGATAGATATTTAAAATCATGCATCCCCTGAATAATAGCCTGACTATTAGAGCCCACTGCCCCCAACACCACTAAAATTGCAAAAGCAATAAAATAATTATACGAACTAAAATTAAAGAAATCTGCCAAGATATGCCCCCCAGCCAACAAGAAAATCGCCACAAAAAAAGCCAGCAATAAGCTAGCCTTCTTCAACATACTAATAATCTCCTTATCCTCCTCCTTCTTAATATTAGCTACTGCCGTAATAATCACATTACGAAAAAAACCAGTAAAAACCCCTATTATCAAGAAAAATGCCAGAAAAGCCTGAACTTCCCCAAATTCCTCAACTTTAAGCATCCTACCCAAAACAGGATGATATAAGTAATTCAAAAAGGCCACAGAGACTGTACCGATGAAATATACGATATTATTCCTCAGGAAATCATCTTTCAAGATTCTCTTGACCATTCTATTCAAATTTATTGATTACTCTCCTTATTAGTTAAACAATAAGCCGCTCGCTTAATCAATTCAGAACTTGCCTGCTGCTTCTCATTACCACCCACTCCAAAAACCATTTCAATCCCTAACCTATCACAGACCTCCTTTTCCAATATATCATTCTCATTCTTCCTATCCCCCCCATTTGCAAATATATCGGGATTAACCTTTTCCAATGACTTACAAACTGACTTGTCTTCATCAATAGAAACCAAAACCTCATCTACCATCCTTAAATTACTGATAATTGCAGCTCTCTCTTCTTCCCTCATAAAAGGCACCGAACCTTTCAGTTTCACCTGATCATCACTATTCACAATTACCACTAAATAATCTCCTAACTCTTTTGCCCTATTGAATAATGATATATGCCCTATATGTAATGGATTGAAATAACCCGAAACACAAACCACCTTCTTACCTTCTTTCATCTTTTTAATTCTTATTAATTGATAATTATCAGAAAGCCGAACACCAGCCTCCTTATGAAATAAAATATCAGAGCATCGTATGCTTCATCATGTATATTCTAGGACAAATCCAGAAGATTGTCCAATCGATTGTCCAATCAATTTTACAAATAAGCCTCATCATAGTAAAATATATAATATAATTATAATAATAATCATACATGAAAAGAATAATTATCTTTTCCCTTGCCATTATGGCAATATCATCAATAGCTTTAGCTGAAACAGTTAGTAATACAACTGATCAAGAGATTAAAGGATATATTGAACAATTAACCACCTCTCTATCCTCTCAGAAAAAAGCTCAGAATACATATAAATATTAGTTCTGAAAAAGGAAAAGAACTAGTAGAGCTCATTAATACCAAAGCCACCGAACCCATCACCATCGCTACCTCAGACAACAACTTCTGTATGATGGTTAAACTTTCAGACAACATCTATTGTACTGACGATACAGGATATACTGGTAATCAAGCAGGATGTAACAAATCCCATATCTCATGTTCTAAGCCAGAAACTATCACCCCTGCACCTCAAAATACCTATACCAGAGAACAAATCATTGCCATGATTAAGAAGATATTAGCAGAAAGAAAAGCTACCACACCCCAAGACGGAAATTACGGAATCAAAGAGGACTACTTCAAATACAAGGAAATGATAAACAATATCAAAACCGAGGATCAATTTAGACTATTTGCAAAGGAATATCTAAACGGAACAGATAAAGATATTGAAGATTTCCTCAATAATGACGAAATAAAGATGGAAGAAATACTACAATTCATAGCTGGACCATCAATACCTCAAGATGCCATAATTAAAGAATATGCTCAAGGACAATATGGTATGCTTATTATCACCTTCTTCCTTGATCAAGACAAAAATTACTACACCATCAATCCTTTATTCGTCAAAAAAGACAATAAATGGACTCGCCTAATTGACGGCGTAGCTATAAGTGACAAAAAAGAAGATGTCGTAATCAATATGCCCTCTAATCTCTATGAAAAACTTATCGACCTCAGTATATTTTCCGATAAAAAGGAGATATTGAAAGACATGATAAGATTAGGAGCTGATATTAATAAAACCGATGAATACGGAAACAGTTACCTCGAACAAGCCATCCGCTGGGAAAACCTAGACATTATTAAAATATTACTCGAAGCTGGGATAAACATATATCCATCTGCCATCGAAGACATCTCAATCTATATGGACTCAAAAGAATCAAAGATAGCTGCAATCAAGGAGGTAATGAAATATGAAAAACCAGACAAAATAGATGCTAACATCGATACTGCACTAAGATATGCAATACAATCAGACGATAACGATAATGAGATTATCGAAGAGCTACTAAGCTATATCAGTGACAAGCAGAAAGCATATGACTCCTTACTAAAAAATAGTGTTGAAGCAGGCAATGTGAAGATGGTTGAATTAGCCAAAGCACAAGGCGGAGATATAAGAAGAATTGAATCTTATGCCGACCTACTTCTTGACGCAGTAGAATATGGAAAACTCGACCAAGTAAAAGCTGCTTTAATAGCAGGAATAGACATAGAAACCAAGGATGATTTCGATGGAAAAACTGCTCTAATACTCGCCTCTAAAGGACGGCTTGTTAACGATGACGAAGAGGAAGAAGAATATCTAGAAATAGTAAGATTTCTAATCGATTCAAAAGCTAATATCAATGCCCAAGACCTTTATGGAAATACAGCATTATTTATAGCTCTAGAAGAAGGTCGCTTCAAAATAGCCCAAGAACTAATCAAAAGAGGAGCTGATACAAAAATAAAGAATAGTCAAGGCAAAGATGCCGCAACAATTATTGAGTCAATGACCGAACTCAATAAACTTATCCCCAGTAAATAATTCACTTTAATCTCAAAGAGACATGGATTTTACCATGTCTCTTTATTTAAACACAAACTAATAATAACTTCTTTTATACTCAAGCAAAAGCACCATTATTCAGTTATTACCTCCCTCACCCTCACAGTAAAGGAATCACTAGCCGTCCTACCTTTCTCATTCCTCACTGTTAGAGTACAAGTAGCAACACCACTAGTGTAATACTGAGCGGTATAAGTAGGATTCAAGGTATTATTACTCGATAACATCCCCTGTGAACAGCTCCAATTGTATGTCAGATAACCTCCTTCAGGGTCACTGGCCGTAGCATCTAAAGTAATACTTTGTCCAGGATTAAGTTCCTTGTTGTATCCTGCTTCTACTACTGGATTACCAGTAGTAGTCGTATTATCAATCTTCCTTACTGCTATTCTTACATTAGCCGAAACAGATGTCTTCGAATCAGATACCCTAATAGTACATGAGTATGAACTAGATG